>ENA-OSEO01000292-OSEO01000292.1-sediment-metagenome-genome-assembly--contig:-NODE-292-length-139826-cov-5.599496_pt1 | contig 139826 bp, 163 predicted proteins | sample MGYA00237883_ERZ534232 | MGnify/ENA metagenome assembly ERZ534232
CCTTTGATCGTAGCTCCTTCACCCTTCTGAAAATTGCGCTCCAGGCAGGCCAACATCTTCCCGGCCATCATCGTTTCCTGTGTAAAATGCGCAGCCACAAAACTTCTGCCAAAAAGTAATACTGGCGTCTGGCGCACAATTGCGGTTTGCCGGTGCTGGCTGACCTCCACTTTTAGATGCAGTGGTTCGTTGACATGTGAGGTCAATCCCAAAGCATAGAGAATCGGGAACTTCAAGGTAGTGCGCCGGACGCCCCACTCCCCAATCTGGGTTTTGGCGGTCACATCGGCATACCCGATATTGGAACGGTAGAAAGTCAGCAGGTCGTTTTCGAGATTGCTCAAATCAATCCCGCTGCTGTTATCCAGGTCGATATCTTCAGAAAGCCGGTTAAGTCCGAAGATCACATGCAGGCAAGTGCCACCATAAAAATTGAGCTTGCGGTAGGGCGGATGATTGTAGAGAAAATCGAGGGTATAGGCCTGTAGAAATTCCTTGAGGATCACCCGTTTGGTTTCATTGGGCAGCAAAGGGTCTTTTTGTGAAAGTACGTTTTGCATCAACTGGATTAATGTCGCCATACGGTTTTCCTCAGGTTTTTTAGAATCTGGTCCATCTTTTTGCTGTTGCTGATCTCCACAAAGGTTGAAAATTCAACCTGGTCACTATCTGAGAAATCTTCCAGGTTAAGACGCAGATCTTCTGCCAGATCATAGCCCGCCAACCGCTTGCTGCCCTTCCAGGGGCGTAAATAGAGAAAATCAAAAAGCGCCTTTGCCACCGTTGCCTGGGCAATTGGAATGCCCATATATTCGGAGAATAAAAACCCTTGATAGAGATCTGATTTGATATTGCGGTAAGTAAAAGTTCCCAGTTTGTTTTCGAATACACGGGTCTGCTTGAGCGTGACTGCCGTAACCGGATACGTCATTTCGGTCAGAATAGCGTTGCGCTGTAAAATAAATTCCAGCGATAGATAGGACTGGGGGATCAAAATCGCGCTGACCATGGGTGCAAAATCAGCGTCCGCGCGATGCTGTTCGAAAAAGCGGCGTGACATGTAAACGCCTTTTTTCAACTGGATGATTTGTCCGGCTTTCATCCAGCGATACAGCGCGGTTTGAATCGTGCCGGCTGCAACGGATTCATCGCCAAGAAGCTGTTTTACCGCTTCAATGGTAAAGTATGGAAAAGATTCAAGTGAGGAAAGGTTTTCTGATTTCATATAGGATAATAGACGCTTTATGTCTATTATCCTATATATAAGTTCAAATTACAAGGGGTATTACTCATTATGTTATTACTCATTTGGTAAAGAAAGTACTCGCGCGCCCAGTGAAGGTAAGTTTTTTCTGTGCGAAATGAGTATTGTTTGACGCGAATTTGGTCGCGCATTTGTTCAAGGAGTTTTTTTCCCTGGGTTGGTGGAGAAATTTCACTACTATCTAGTGTTTCTTTAATGATCTATAATAATTGAAGTATATAAACAATTACACAGCCAAATGACAGTATAAGATAACCAATCAGGTTTATACAGATGGCTGGATAAAGCATAGTTGGCACGCCCCTTTGATTAAATATCTGAATTGAGTGAAAAAGGTCAAAGTGAATAAGTCATCCAAAACCATAGTTGTTGTTTCAATAATTGTTGTTGTTTGTCTTGGGTTATTCGTTCTGGAAGCCCAAACAAAAGTATTGCGCCATACCATTGATAACTTCGTCTATGATAACAAAAACCACTATCTGCCGTGTGATAAGTTGCCAACGGAAGCGGAAGTTAATCGAGTTATCCAAGAACATCAAGACATAGTTGAAGCCATTGAGAAAGTAAATGTGGGATCGGTAGGCGTAGAGATAGATACAACAACTTGCCCAGGAAAAGCAGATTTACTTATCTGGTATGCTTCTCACACAGACAGAATCCAAATAGAAAAAATCATTGGTGGTGACACATTTTTCGGGATTCCTTACAGGCTAAATAACCGATAACATCGGCATTTGATTATTCAGCATTTTTGTTTATCATTTTTTTGGCAGTTGACAAAAGTCAAAAGCATGCCAACAAAGCGTGCCGCGGACGGGTGGGATTCTGCGCGACTTACAAGCATTATCCACATCCGGAGCGAAACTTTCTCCCAGACCTTTATCACATCCCGCCCGCCAGCAGGTAATGAAACCCGTTAGTTTGAAACACTCACATCTGTTGCGCGGACCGAGTCGGATGTATGGGTATAAGTTTAGACCACTTTTAAAAGCGGCATAGCCGCACAACCCTTGCGAATACCACACCCCGCACAAAAGTCGGGAATTTTTAATGTATAATCAAATTTGAGGCGAAGCATGAGTGACAATAAACAACACCCTTCTTATCTTTGGGATTACGACATTAGCGAAGAGGAATTTAAACAAATCCTATCCGGAGAGCGTGTAATCGGTCGGTTGGGTCAGGATTGGGCCGCGCTTCGCCTCCTGGAATATACTCCTTATGAAGACATTGTGCGCCTGCTGGGATTTACCCGGCTGGTGCAGAACTGGTCGCGCTGGCGAATCCATATTCGCTCTAAAAGCCGGCAACGCGGTTTTGAATTCCTTGTTGCCTGGTTGCCTGAAAAACATCCTGAATACTGCAATGAGTAACCAGGATTTCTATTTCAAGCTGTTATATCCCTTTCAAGATCAGGTTTTAAATGTCATCAGACAGGTGTTTTCCCCGCAGATCTGGCGCGCCTGTTGTGCTCTGTCACTGTAGAGGATTGGCAGGTAATCCGCTGGATCGAAGCGCCACCAGTAGAAAAATTCCTGAAACAGTTGCATGACCTGGGAGAGCAATTGTTGCTGCTCTCTTGAGAGGATTCGCTTAGTCAATGAGTTTTATGACATTCACGCGGACCGAGTCGGATGTACGGGTACAAATTCCATCCTGTGATTCAGGCATAGAGATGTAAGTTCGTTGGAAAAAGCGCCTTCCTGGTTGGAAGGTGCTTTTTATTTCCAATTCGGGTAAAATTAAATTGATGAGAGCCTTATTCCCTGATACCCATCCCAAAATGGAAGCCCTGCAAATTGAGCTGTGGCGATCAGCCAGTCCCACCCGGAAAATGCAAATGCTGGCGCAGCTCAACCAATCAGCACGTCTGTTAGCATTGGCCGGGTTACGTTCTCAGTATCCTGAGAGTAGCGAATCCGAATTACGCCGCAGGCTGGCGGGTTTATTGCTCGGTGAGGAAATGGCATGTAAGGTCTATGGAGCGTTATCTGATGCAAAATGAACCGATTGAGGTCACGCTCAAAGTCACCCTAGTTCTCGAAAGTCTCGGGATTCCTTATCTCATAAGTGGATCCCTTGCCAGCGCTCTCTATGGCATGGTACGCACTACCCAGGATTCGGATATCGTCGCTGAAATGCGAATTGAACATCTCAAGCCATTTGTATCAGCTTTGCAAGGTGAATTCTATTTAGACAAGGAGATGATTGCTGAATCCATCCAGCGTCATACCAGTTTTAACATCATTCATCGCGAAACCATGTTCAAGGTGGACGTTTTCATTCCTCATCCCCGTCCCTTTTTACGCTCTCAGTTATTACGCTCCCAAAAGCAAACATTTGTATTTGAAACTGAAGTCAGTGCAAAATTTGCCAGCCCGGAAGACACTATCCTGGCGAAACTCGAATGGTATCGTCTCGGTGGTGAGGTGTCTGAGCGGCAATGGCGTGACATTCTTGGGATTTTGAAAACCCGCGCTGGCACACTTGATCTGGGTTATTTACGAAAATGGGCAGATGAACTAGAAGTCAATAACTTATTGGAAAGTGCTTTAAAAGAATCGCAATAAAATTTGAAAACTGAAAAAATACATCTCTCTTCTGAAAGATCCGAGTTGAATGAGTGGTTTATGTTTTCAACTGCAATGCAAGCACAATTATGGTAGTTCAGAGGAAAAATCCAAAGATTTTTGTTATTTTGCTTTGTTACCATTTTGGTAACTTTGTGATATAATCTTCTCATGAGGATCATCAGTCGACGTATTCTTCGTGAATTCTGGGAAAAACACCCGGACGCACGTGTTCCTCTACAAACATGGTTTCGTGATGTTGAGCAAGCAGACTGGAAAACTCCGGCTGACATCAAAGTAATTTACAAGAATGCCAGTTTTGTACCCAATAATAGAGTTGTATTCAATATCAAAGGAAATCATTATCGGATTGTGGTAGTGGTTGTTTATCAACATGGAGTGGTTTACATCCGCTACGTAGGAACACATTCGGATTACGACAGGATTGATGTGACTTCAATATGAGGAGCAAGACTATGGAAATTAAACCCATACGCAATGAAGCTGACTATCAAGCAGCACTGAAAGAAATCGAGAAATTGTTAGAATCCCAACCGGGTACACCGGAAGGTGATCGGTTGGATGTGTTGGTGACTCTGGTTGAAGCCTATGAAGCTAAACACTATCCAATCCCTGAGCCTGATGATCCGGTTCAGGTACTTGAGTATTATATGGAAAGCCGAGGGCTGAACCGTTCCGATTTGATTAAATACCTGGGCAGTAAGGAACGCGTTTCTGAAGTATTAAACTATAAACGTGGTCTTTCTCTGCAGATGATTCAACGATTACATACTGGCCTTGGCATCCCAGCGGACTTATTAATAGGGAGACAGGTTAATAAGAAACCTTCTTCTGGAAAATCTCAGAATGCTTTTTTCCAAAGTTTGTAAAAATTGAATTTTCTCCAAAGGAAGGTTGGAAAAATGGATTACACTCGACCGGGTTCAACAGGAATGAAAGTTTCCCGGATTTGCCTGGGCTGCATGGGATTCGGGCATGCGACCCATTGGATTCACAAACGGGAGCTGGATGAGCAAAATAGTCGACACAGGAAGTAGTTCAATTTTGTGTACCCATACGTTAAATTGTTTGGTCACCAATACCGCTAATCAGATATTCGAAAAAGCTAATTCTGCCATGTTTAGCTTGGTTGGTATATCATCTAAATATGATATAATATTATCGAACGTGCTTACACTGTAAGTATTGGAGGATACATGATCAGACAATTATTTAAAACCGGTAATAGTATCGTTCTATCGCTTCCAAAGGAAATACTGGATGATCTTGGTGTAAAGGTTGGTGAAAGTATCAATCTGGAGCTGGACCACGAACAACGACGGGTGATCCTAACCCCGGTAGAAAAACCACTTGCCATCGAGGGGGTTAATGAGGATTTTGCCAGACAGGTAGATGAATTTATTCAACAATATCGTCCGGCTCTGGAAGAACTGGCCAAATAACATCCACCTGGCGTAATAATAACCAATATGACAGATTACCTGACACCTGAACAAGTGCTTTTCCTTCATAGCCGTATGATTTCAATCATCGGTGGTGCTCATGGTGTCCGTGATGTGGGGATGTTGCTTTCAGCTTTAGGCAGACCCCAAGCTACTTTTGATGGTAAAGAATTGTATGCGGATATCATGCTGAAGGCTGCAGCATTGATGGATTCTCTGGTTCGCAACCACCCATTTGTGGATGGGAACAAACGAACTGCGATCACAGCATCCGCATTATTTTTACGACTGAATGGCTATCGCTTGCAGGTTGAGAATCATGAAATGGTATATTTCACTTTAGCCTGCGCTCAATCTCAGCTTTCATTAGTGGAGGTTGCTGATTGGTTCAGGAAATATAGTAATAAAATTGAATAATCAATAAAATTAAACATGTATAATCCATCAATAAAAGGAAAATACCATGACTTCAACTCCTAAAAAAAATTCAGTGCCAAATGCAATGCAACACAAGTATCAAGAAATTTGCTCAATCATTGATGAATTCTGTTCAGAAAAACTGAATGAAGATTATTCATCGTTGAGCAAGGACCTTGCGGCGAAATTGGCTCGAAAGCGACCATCACCCCTCAATTCTGGAAGATTAAATACCTGGGCTTGTGGCATTGTTTATGCGATAGGATCGGTTAACTTTCTATTTGATAAATCGCAGAATCCGCATATGAAAGCAGATGAGTTGTGTGCCTGGTTTGGCGTAGCAACCAGTACTGGTGCAAACAAAGCAAATCAGATTAAGAAAATGATGCATATCGACCACTTCAGTCATGAATGGATATTGCCTGATTTGGTCGATAAGCACCCCATGTCCTGGATGATTTCGGTCAATGGTTTTATTGTTGATGCCAGATCTTTACCTCGTAATTTTCAAGAAGAAGCATTCCGAAAAGGGTTAATCCCATATATTCCTGATAACTCTGCCGCGGAAATTAATGATTGATGTGTCGGGTTTGCTTTTACTCACCTCAACCAATCTGTATAGTCAATTTCTGGTTAGTCATCCTATGATCATTAATAGACAATCCTATTCGCTATGCCTGTACATTAATTTAAAATGTTTTTCTTTTGAGATACCATACAATTTTAACTGAGAACATCAAATAATTGAGTGCAGGATTTCTCATGGAAAGATATCACCCAGTTTAACAATTGATGGTTTGGAGAAACTTGAGATCAAAGGAGCATCACCCAAAAATGAGATGCAATCTAAAAACACACCCATTCATTAATAAAAGACTCTGGTATGGAGTAAGAAATAAAAATGAACAATAACCTGATCAATGGGTATCTGGTTATCCCCAAAGAAAGGAATGGGAAAATAATTCTTGTACTACATGCCTGGTGGGGATTGAATAAAACCATCAAGAATTACTGTGACCAATTAGCCAAAGAAGGTTTCACGGTCTATGCACCGGACTTATACCACGGGAAACTAACCGTTGAAATTGAGACCGCAGAAATTTACAGCAATGAATTGAGCCTGGAGCAAGCCAGAATAGATCTTGACAATGCTATAGAACTCCTGCAGGATCAAACCCCACATTCAGATGAGGGGATATCGGTCATTGGATTTTCATTAGGTGCCTACCTTGCACTGGATCTCTCCACGATCCGTCCAGAAATAATTAGCAAGGTGGTTGTCTATTACGGCACTGGACCTGATGATTATTCCAGTTCCAGAGCATCATACCTGGGGCATTTTGCGGAATTTGATGTCTTCGAACTCCAGACAAATGTTAATGAACTTGAAGGTGCTCTGAGGAAATCAAATAGACCATTCACCTTATACCAATATCCGAATACCGGACACTGGTTCTGCGAACCTGATCGCGTGGATGCGTATAACGCCGCAGCATCCACCCTGGCATGGGAGAGAACTCTGGAATTCTTACGACAACCTTAGCCTAAGGTCTTCTATGAAAGATTGTAAGATTTTTTATAGCTTACGAATTTAGCGAGGACGTCGTCTGCGGTTTCTCGACTGAAGGGATGAATTGCTTCCTTTTCGCTCCGACTCATACCCAGAGCGCGGTTTTGGACGACGGGTATTCCGTTGGTGTTTTTGCTGCTCCTCCGATAATGGGGGAATCACTGGTGAGTAGAATGTTTCCTGATAAAAATCATCCAGCAACATGGCCAACAAACCACTCTCATCATCGCTTTCACTCAGGCTGCGGGCGAGTGGCAGGAAGCGTTGCATGCGTTCCGTCCGTAATTTATCCCTGGCACGTAATTTAGCTTCCAACAGGGTGATGATTCGTTCAGAAACCACTTTTTCCACAAGTTCATCATCGGGTAAATCCCGTTCTTCAATTTTTAAGGAAAAATGTTTGCCAATTTGGCGCAATTCAGCCTGTTCGGTGATATTAACCAAAGTGATGGCCGTGCCACTACTGCCAGCCCGTCCGGTACGACCGGAACGATGAATATACGCCTCAGCATCTTCGGGAGGTTCATACTGGATGACATGGGAAAGTTCGGGTAAATCGATTCCCCGTGCAGCGACATCTGTGGCTACCAGAAAGCGCAAAGTACCACTACGAACCCGCGCCAGCACCTTCTCACGAGCGGATTGTGACAGATCAGAGGTCAGTAAATCAGCATCATAACCAAAACGCTGCAGAACGGTGGTTACGTACTCAACATGCACCTTGGTATTACAGAAGATGATGGCTGATAGAGGATTCTCCACCTCAAGAATCCTCACCAGGCTGCGATCCTTATCCATCCCAGGGACTTTATAATAAACATGTTCCGTCTCGGTAACATGGATGTGTTCGCTGCTGAGATTGATAAATCCCGGGTCACGCAGAAATTCGCTGGTAACGCGCATCACCTGGGGTGGAAATGTGGCAGAGAACATATACGTGCTGATGGGATGATCCGGCAAATAAGATTTCACCTTGCGCATATCGGGGTAAAAACCCATGGAGAGCATATGATCAGCTTCATCAAGAATCAGGAATTTCAAATCCTTGAGGGAAAGCGACCGGCGTAACAAGTGATCGAGTAAGCGGCCGGGTGTACCAATGACAATGTGTGCACCCTCCTTGAAAGCATCCAATTGAGCACGATAACCAACACCCCCATAGACGGCGATGGAACGCACGCCAATCGCTCGTCCAAATAGTTCGGCTTCGTTGGCAACCTGTAAAGCTAATTCACGTGTAGGAACCATCACCAAAACCTGTGTTGAATTCTGAAGTGGATTGATCATCTCCATCATGGGGAGCAAATATGCGCCGGTTTTTCCACTGCCTGTATGGGATTGAATCATCATATCGCGTCGTGAAAACAGGTATGGAATGGCTTTCGCCTGGACAGGTAGTAACTCGTCCCAGCCTGCCAGTGCAGCACCCTGGCGCATTTTCTCGGGCAAATCCGCCAGCCTTGCTTCCGGCAATATATCCTGGAGTATTTTATTATCGGATGGTTGAGCGGAATTTTCGCTCGATTGAATATTAATTTCTTCCATTTTGTTCGTTTATCTTTCTAAATTTTTTAGTAATTCCTATTCTTTCCACTTTGATTGTAACGTGTAAGTCTGCTTCGTGATAGAGTTCAAAAAACCTGTTCATTTTTAATCAAAATTGGTTATTCCTGAGAAACTGATATCACCACTTTTCCCTGAGCATGACCCTGTTTAAGATATTTTATAGCTTCAGGGGTTTCTTTTAATGGATATGTACGGTCGATGACCGGTTTCAGCTTTCTTTCTACAACCAATTTAATGATGATTGCCAAATCCTCCGTCACCGCTTTAGCTGACAATAATGATATTTTTTTATCACCGATCGAGAGGATTGGTCCAAATATCATTGATTTCAGGATTTGAGACAATGATCCCCCAACCATAACAACTTTTCCACCTGCGGACAAAGCTTTTTTGTAGTTCAACAATCGACGATTCCCATTAACAACAATAATCACGTCATATTTTTTATCCTGGCTGAGAACATCTTCTTTGGTGTAGTCCACCACATTATCTGCACCTAGTGAAAGAGTCAATGTTACATTTCTCGTGCTACATACAGCTGTGACTTCAGCGCAATAATATTTCGCCAATTGAACCGCGAATGTTCCTACCCCTCCACTCGATCCATAAATCAATACTTTCTGGCCTGATTGAATCTGACCTTTATCACGAATCGCTTGTAAGGCAGTCATTCCAGCCATCGGCACTGCTGCAGCAACCTCAAAAGGGACAGTTGCCGGTTTAATTACTAATGTGGATTCTGGCGCGGTCACAAATTCGGCAAAACCTCCAGATTCTTCGCCTGATAAATCACCTACTACTGCATCACCTACGCGCAAGGATTTGACCTGGCTACCAACAGCTTCCACCACTCCAGCCACATCAGACCCAAAGATTCCATTTTTAGGAATCATTCCAAGTTGCATGGAGCGATAATCCGCAGCATTGACTGAAACTGCATGAATTTTCATCAACACTTCATTTTCCTGTGGAATAGGTTTCTCAACTTCCTGTAATTTGAGCTTTTCTTGTTTGTCTTTTTTATCAAAAACAATCGCTTTCATTTTTTCTTTCCCGTTTGATCGACTACTTCATATGAAAATACTTCGTTGATCGTGACTCCAAAAACATCTGCAATCCGGAAAGCCAATTCCAAAGATGGAGAATATTTGCCGGCTTCCACCGCCATGATGGTCTGCCTTGATACACCTGTCAATTCAGCTAGTGATTGCTGAGTCATTTCGTTGGCGAAAAAACGAAGGGTGCGAATGTTATTAGAAATGATAAATTTCTTAGGCATTATGCACCCCTCTTCTGAAATAGTACAAATTCATAAACCCTTCCAGAATAGACCCCAAACTGAAAGAAATAAAGATGATATTCAGAAATATCACTGTAGAATAATTAAAAACGATGGCAAATAATGCGAGCACAAATCCTGTTCCGATAGTTACATAACCAACCCGCTCTGATTTCAAGCCAATCAACTTTCCCATTTCATCTTCAACCATTTCCGCGTTGATCGACTTTTCAATTTCATTTTCGTCAAAATTCGCATCCTGAATTTTTTTCTGCACTGCAATGGAAACTGAAAGCAGAACGTGGAAGACGATTTGGACAATAATGGCAACAACAATTCCAATCCCGATGAAAATGAGCATGGTAGATGCCCAGAATTCTATATCTCCACTCTCAACGCCTCCTGTTTGGTATTTTCCAAAAGCATAAATACAATAGGCGATTAAAATTACTGCACCTGTTAAAATGTTAGCTATTGTTCTTTTTTCCTGATATGACATGATCTTGTAACTCCTTAATTGTTATTTTTTGTAGACATAATGTATCATTAATAAAACATAATGTCAATTACTTTTTACTTTAAGTATGTTTAACTTTACCTTAAATTTCTCCATTGAAACCTGAAACCCAGGAACCAGTATAATAGCCTTGTAAATGGAAGTGAATTTTATGAATTTCAGAAATCCTCATCAAAATGAAGTTGAGTCTTTCCTGATAAAACATTTTTCCAACGATACATGGGAACTCATCTATCCAGGAGGACATGTGACAGCAACTGGATCATCACACCCAATGAGAGACTGTACTTGATTGACATGGATTCCATGTCACTCGATGACCCGACCCTGGATGTTGGCGCGATTTTATGGTGGTATTATCCACCTGAGTTAAGGCAATAATTTTTGGAAATTGTTGGATATGCTCATGATAAAGAATTCTCATCTCGAATGCAGGTCAGAATGGGGATGCATTGCCTGAATATCATCCTCCCTCGGGAAAATAGTTTTGATTCCTTTGATCCAGATTTGTTCAGCGAGAATCTTACCGATTTTAAGGCAATCATAGCAGGGGAAGACAACCCACAAGGATATTATGATAATTAATTTCATGGGTCAAACTCAATGTGGAGGTTCAGACGAATGACACCAACCCGTTTGTCACGAATTGAAGCAACAACCCGTATCGTTCTGAAATTTAATGAGGCATTCAATCGACACAATGTCGATGAAATGATGAAATGTATGAGTGATGATTGCGTTTTTGAAAACACGACTCCTGCACCGGATGGAACAATTTATAAGGGCAAGGATGAGGTTACTCAATTCTGGCATAAGTTCTTCCTTAATTCTCCGCATGCCCATATCAAAATCGAGGAAATTTTTGGCTCAGGTATGCATTGTGTCATGCGTTGGAAATATTCCTGGATTGATGGGAATGGAGAACAAGGGCATGTTCGTGGCGTTGATATTTTCAAAGTTTCCAATGGGTTTATCACTGAGAAGTTATCTTATGTAAAAGGATAAATTTTCTTCAGGTCAAAACCCGAGTATAAATTAAAACTCGCTCATATAGGAATGTGGGTGAATAGGTAAATAGTATGGACAAGATTATTCAAATCCGGAAAGTATCACTTGAATTTTTACAACTGGTTTTCGAAATGAAAATAATTATGAACCGATTAAACGGTTCGGAAAAAATTGTGATGATGTCTGAAGCCGTGCGCGAAGCAGAAAGTTATTTTACAGAAAATCGCAGCGTGTTTGTTTATAATATCAAAAACAAAATGATCGGTTATTCGGTATTGAAGACTGAAGATCAGGTGGTCTGGTTGGATTGGCTATTTATTGACAAGGATCATCATGGCAAGGGTATCGCATCAAAATTATTTGATCATGCCGAGGAATTTGCCATGAAGTTAGGCAATGATCAACTATACATCTGGGTACATCCTGATAACCATCACATGCTGAAGTTTTTGAAGAAGAAAGGTTATGATGTACTCAATTTGATCGAAGTGAAGAAAGAAAAATGCGACACCAAGGAGATTATCCAAATTTTAGGAAATGAATTTCGAAATTGATTTTCTCCTATCGATAATTTTATAGGTTAAATAGATAGAAAACCTGCAACGAATAACCGATTAAACATTTTTACGGAGCTCTTAATAATTCAGGAGGAGCATTGACGCCTCCACTTAATGTGTGCAGGAATGCAATAATTTGCCCAATTTCACGATTGGTCAATCCTAAAGGTTCCAGCTCATTGTGACCAGCAGGTGATAGCGGTGGATGGTTATAATGCCGTAACACTTCTTCCAAAGTGGCAAATTGCCCGGCGTGCATGTAGGGAGCCGTCTCTGCAATATTTCTCAGGGTCGAGGGTTTGAATGCTGCTTCCAATTGTTCGCCTTCAGAAACAACAAAACGCAATTCGGAACAATCCTGTTCTTCTGCATCACTCCACTGACTCAGGCAATTGAATTCATCATTCAAAACCTTGATTACTCCAGCAGCACGACCGCTATCCAGTGGCAAACCAGAGCGGGTTGGTACACCGGTATTATGGAAGTCATTGTTCGTAAAGAGAGGTCCATTATGACATTGAATACAATCTGCTCGGCCAATGAACAGTTTCAATCCAGCCACCTCTTCTGAAGTCATCGCGGATTTCATGGTTTGTTCATCATGATTGAGCAATGCTTCTACAAAGCGGTCAAAACGGGACGGAGCAGGCAGGATCAGGCGTTCATAGGCTGCAATGGCTTTACCCATGTTGACAAATACCTGTGTCACCAGGTCACGATCAGTGGCTGTCATTCCTTCCCAGGCTGCCAGAGCTTCTGGATCGTCAACAGGGCCCGCTATTGCTGGAAATCGTGCCGGATCGGAAAAATCCGGTAACGGTCCAAAAATAGTTTCGTAATCTTCCTGATAATGGTTGGTGATCAGGTGGGCATACTGCATTCTCGTTCCACCATGTTCGACAACACTTTCCAATGGCGCGAGTGCCTGTGCCCATTGGCTATCCTTGCGTCCATCCCAAAATTGCCAGGGACTATAGGCGGTTCCGATGATTGTCATCGACTTTCGATCGGTTGTGCCCACACCGATTGAAAGCGGTAATCCATCCGTGAACATCAACTCAGGTTTATGGCAGGTAGCACAGGAAACCTCATTATTAGAACTGAAACGGGTATCGAAGAAAAGTTTTTGTCCCAACAAAGCAGCCTGCGGATCATCAGCATAAACATTGGATGGATCCGGTGGGAGTGCTGGTATGCTACCAATCCATAAATTACGCAAGGTGATAATTTCATCGTCAGTCCATTTTGTTGGCTGAAATATCATCCAAAGCGAAATGACAATCGCCAGGAGAACAGCCCCAAAAATGAGAATGGATTTTCGTTTTATCATATTATTCAATGTTCAGATTAAACGTAACGGAATCGGATTGTTCACCTGAATTGATAACAAATTTTACTTCCCAAAAACCAGTCATCTGAAAACGCATTCCCTCGACAAGGTAGTCGCCATTGCCCAGATATTCCGTGACTTGTGGATTGGTAGGTAAGCCATGACCATGCTGTGGCATTTCACCTTCCACTAAAATTGATGCGTTCTCCACGGGTTGGCCATCGGAAGTCTCGACATGCAACGTCCAGGTATGAATTTGATTCTGAGGCACATTGGCAGGATCACTGCTCCAGGAAACCTGAAACACACCCTCATCTGAAAGCCGCGAAGTGGAAGTATCCAGATCAGCTGGAGCGGATTCATTACCCATCATGATGGGGTGTAGAAAACGAGGACCGATTACTGGCATGAGTAAGGTAAAACCAACAATAATGATGATTGTTGTGATAGCAGCAGTGATGACGACTGACATTTTTTGTTTATTCATTTAACAACCTTCGCTTCAGAATTAATTAATACAATTATAATCCGATTAGTTAATTATTCACTCCTTTATAGAGACCCATGATACCTTTCGAATGTTCAAATGTAACAGCACGCAAAAGTTGTACTCGTATCAATCTTCGCTTTTTGATTGGTATGGTTATTAAATTAATTGTTTGGTAGATTTTTTCTGGTATCAGGTGAAGGGTTCTTGGTTAAAAACTGTATATAATAATATTTAAAGAACAGTAGTTTTAGAATTTCCAATTCACAGAGACTTCAAAATCACTTTTTTCAAATGGAGGATATTATGAAACTTAGTAGACCAAAAAATACAACCTGGTGGATCGCTGTCATACTTGGCGTTCTGGGCATTATTTCCCAATTTGTTTCCATTCCAGTACTTTCTGGCTGGTCTTTCTGGTTAGTAGCTGCTGGATTTGTCCTGTTAGCACTGGCAACCTATCTTAAAGACCTATAATTTTTTCTTTTTGTAAATAATTTTTACAATTTTATTGTGTCATTTCTATAATTAGCGGTCAGGGTGTTTTTGGCGTGTGGATGCACGCCAAAAACACCCGTTTCCCTCGAGTTATTGAGATGATACATTTTATTCATAAAATAAAAGTTCCATAATTCTTGAGAAGAGAAAGATTCAAGAACAATGGGAGGAAAAATGACTATCTTGCGAAGAATTCTAGGTATATTTGTTATGTTCGCGGGTGTTATTGGTTTACTCCTCAGCCTGGCAGGCTTAGCAGGATTGTGGGTTGCTAAACCAGTTTTAACCACTACGATTAATTCCACGATTGATACCCTCATCAGCAGTGTGGATACCAGTCAGAAGACACTGGATATAACTTACGATGCCCTGGGAGCCACAGTCAACAGTGTGGACGCATTGGCAGATATGTTAGATTCAACAGCCTTAACTGTCGAAGATACACAACCTATCATTGAGAAAGTGAATACAATGATGGCGGAACAATTACCACAGACGGTTGAGACTGCCACTGATTCTCTGGTCGCAGCAGAGAGCGCTGCTGAATCATTGGAAAGCGCAATCAAATCATTTGAGGTGTTACAAGCCATTTTAGGTTCGACCCCATTTTTAGGCGCTGTCATTCCCCCAGCATCTGAACCTTATAACCCGGAAAAATCCCTTGCTGAATCGCTAAGCGATCTCTCTGCCAGTATTGAAGATATGCCTAAGACGTTCATTGATATGTCGGCAGATCTGGATAAAACAGATGATAACCTGGATTTGGTCAAAGATAGCATGAGACTGATGTCAGAAAATGTCACGCTTATTTCAGATAGTCTCTCTCAATATCAAGAGATGATCAACCAATCAAAATCATCCACCGATAATCTCAACTCAATGCTCACAAATTTCAAAAACAATATTGGCAATATTATTAATATTGCTTCGATTGTGCTAGTTTTGTTCTTTCTCTGGTTATTGGCGTCCCAGGTGGTAATTTTCAGCCAGGGTTATGAACTGTATCATGGTACTGCCAGCGGAATGGCATCCAGCCAACCGGAAGAAGTTGTCAAAGTTGAAGAACCTGTTGCAACAATTGAAGATTCTGAAGACGCTTCGGAAACACCTGAAAAGGAAACAAATAATCAAGAATAATCAATCGCTAGGAGGAAAGAATGCAATTTACACTTGATACACAACTTGCAACTTTATTGGATCATCCAAAAGCAAAAGCAATTATTGAGAAGTACTTGCCAGGTGTATCCACCAATCCAATGGTCGGTTTGGTGAAGGGTATGACTTTAAAAGAGCTTTTGGCTACCCCACAAGCTGCCCAATTTGGCATCACCAAAGAAAAAGTCGAAGCGGTATTATCAGAGATTAATAAAGTCATAAGCTAACTGTCCGACCATTTATATTTAGTTTGGTAAACCTATTTACAAAATTAAGGTATCCACAAGATCATGAAAAAGACCTCAAACCCGAATCCATTTAAATCCTGGTTAGCAAGTCATCATCCATCCGGCTTTTTACTGGCTGCTCAATTGGTGCAATTGGTCCTCTATGCAAGTTTTGAAGATCCCTCAAGTCAATGAGAACTTCTAAATGCAATAAGAGCCATGATTTTATTTTTATCGATGGTGGTCATCTGTCATCACCGGGTTGGTCGCCCATGGATGCGTAAAGTCCACCACAAGTGGCGCTTTAGATTTGGGATATAAAGTGATCCTGGTGGAAGATGGCCATAGTAGTTATAGCAAAGACGCTTCTGAATTAATCACCAGGTGGAATAAAAAATTGAGTGAAATGGGTGCAGTACTCAAAAAATCAGAAGAAATTTACTTTTAAGTATAATAATCCAATGTTTCCATGTGGATATCAAAATTCAGGAGATCATTTCCAAAGGCGGAAAGAAAATCTACCCACCCAGAAATGAGCCATGGAATATGCGCTCTGCGATGTTAACAGATCCGGAAGGGAATATCATTTAAATAGCATCCGATTTTTGGAATTAAATTGGATGATTTCAAGCAGTTGATAATATTTCCAGCATGATCGATACTACTTGCGGGTCAAATTGTGTGCCACTACAACGTATCAATTCTTTCTTAGCATCAGCTATTGAAATCGGTTTTCGATAGACACGCCTTATCGTCATGGTTGAAAATGCGTCTGCCACAGAAATGATTCGGGCACCCAGTGGAATGTTATCACCGCCCAAGCCATCCGGATATCCGCCACCATCATATCGTTCGTGATGGGTTCGAACGATTGGACGTATCTCATCCAGGCTTTTTGCGGGCTCCATCAATGTCGCGCTATAAATGGGATGGCGTCGTATAATTTCCCATTCTTCACTCGTCAAAGGACCTGGTTTAATCAGGATTTCCCTTGGAACAATCGCTTTGCCAATATCATGTAGTTTGGCAGCTAATTTTATTTCTTTGATCTGTACCAAAGAGAGTCCCATGCGGTCTGCAATTCGCAATGCCCACAGGGAGGTTTCATCACTATGGATGCTTTTATCCCAGCGATCAATTGAATCTGCTAATTTAAGCAATGCGTTCTCATAATTTTTCTGCATGGATGGCAGAATTTTGTTATAAAAAACTTTTGTTCCTGCCAACTCTGGTGAAAAGGGTAATCCAGTTACATCTGAAAGGTATTTTTGTCCCCCAACAGGCAGACTTTGATTGTCAAAGACAAAAAGTCCGACTGAATTTCCTTGAGAATTTATTTCAATCGGGATCAAAAGAAAATTTGAATGAAAATTCAGAATCTGCTGATTATCAACCAGATTATTGTTTTCGTCAGTCTGAAAATTCGAGTCAGGAGGGTATTTATTCATAACAAATTGACTTAGGAGCTCCTAATTACAAAAAAGAGGAGCCATTTCTGGCACAGTTGGCATATTGATCAACTTGATGACCTGGCTGGAAAATTCTTCCAAAGATCGGGCATTAATTTGTTTGATCCTGTTTTTTATTTCGAATGGAAAGTGAAAGCTTTCTCCACAATAACCTGCATCTATGCAACCGACAGGATTCTGTAACAACTTCGCCTGAAAGCCTTTATTAATCACAGCCGCATGGATTAAGCGACCAAATTCAGCGTTGATATCCACATTATGGCTTCTAATTTTTGTTGAATGGTCTGTTGAAAGTTTATTAATTTGAGCTAAAGGTATCATTTTTTCTCCTATTATTCTTGACTGAGTGACCATAATAAGACCACTATACCGATTGATATCAAGACATCCCCTAAACTGAATGCTACTTTGTAGGAAATCCAGTCTGGCACTGTAAACCTATCGGATAAAAGAGCTAATTTGGTATCATCCAGGGCGAGTATGCGATCTTTTGTCAAACCCAACCTGGTACCTACTTCCCAGACTTCGATTGGTTTTGATGAGACCATGCGATGTAAGGTTTCAGGAAGAATTGGCATCCATCCACCATTGAAAGAAATAACCAAAAAATTGCTTAATAAACCGAGACCTAAAAACCAAAATCCAGGATGCGCCAGATTCATTGCTGTAAAAATGAGCAATCCCAACATCGTTGAAATTTGAAGATACGGTATAACACTCTCCGGTATCCAACGACCAACTGCAGGGAAATAAAAAGCGAAAACCTGTGGAATGACAGAGAGAAAAACCAGCCACTCCAAATTAAATTTTGGTAGTTTTAAGGTTCGATTCTTTAGCCTGGCTCTCATTAAAGTAGCAGACAGGCCAATTACAATCGCCAGTATTAAAATCATACAAAAGGTTTAAGTCCTGATAAAAATATAAAAAATTGGCTATTAAATTATTAGCATTCGCTTACTGATGATTTTTATTCAATTGTTCTGAGGTGATTATCCACCGTTCATTCCAGTTGCTCCTGGTGCACCAGCTCCAATAACAAATAAAGTCAACATCAGAATGAAAACAAGAACACGATAGTCAACTGACCGAACAACAGAACTTAATTTATTAAAAATAGTAGATGACATTGCTTAACTCCTTATAAATAATATTTAGGATCTAATTATTAATACTAAGGGTCTCAAATCAGGCATTAAAACGGTCTTATTTGAAAGTATTGAAAACTTTTATGACAAATGACTGAAAATAATGTTAAATCTTCCTTCTGAAGTCGCTTTAATGACTGATCAAGGAACAATAAAGTAAATATTCGGTTTAATAAAGATGAGTTTCTTATTTTAATAGAGATTCATAAAGCTCATTTGTTTGTTTAGATGGTGAAGCATTAATTTCTCTTTCCAGTACTTCCACACAACGTTGATATTGGTGGATCATTGCGGGACGATTACCCATTGCTGAATAATTTCTCATGGCTTGTCGATAGGCATCTTCAAACAAATTATCCTCATTGATTGCTCGCAGACAATATTCTAGAGACAAGTCATAGTTAGATTGATCAAAATAAATCATAGAGACCTGAAGAAGAATATTGAGGTAAATTTGAAGCAAATATTCTCGGGGACTTAACACCCAGTTGTAATCGATTTCTGAAAGAAAGTTACCTTTGTAAAATTTTATGGCTTCTCTGAAATGTGAAAGTTTTTCTATTGGATCTTGAACTTGATTTCCTTGGGCATTTTCCCTCAAGAAATTTTCAACATCATATTCATAATCAAGTTTGTTATTAAATCTGTAAACATTTTGATCCAAAATGACAGATTCTTTTCCTAAGGCACGACGAAGTCTGTAAATTGTGTTTTTAAATCGGAATTTGGCTTCCTGAATAGTTGCATCCGGCCAGAAGATCAGGCTTATTTCTTCTCTTGTCATTCCTTCTGGATGAACCATAAGCATAAAGAGTAAGTCACGAGCTGCCTGAGTTTGCCATTTAGAGCTTGTAACGATGAGGTTATTTACCACCACCTGCATTCGACCTAATGAACGAATAATAATTGTTGGTGATTCAAATGGTACAGCTATTGCTTTTTCTCGTAATTCTCGCCGAAGAGCAGGTAATTTCTCTAAGAACTGATTTATTTGTTCGATGAAATGAATGTACTCCCTCTCAAGTAAATCGTTGGTGTAATTTACTAAGAATTTTCTGAAGTGAGATGCACTTGAAATCAATGCAACATTTGGGTATTCACTGTCCAAACTAGAAAAAACAAACAACAAATGCTCAATCACTTTTTCAGGTTGATTGTTATTTATATAAGCTAAAGCCAGATATAAATGAGCTTTTTCATACTGAACTTTATGTCCGCCGGATTTAAAAAACTCACATGATTTTTCAAGAGATGAAATAATGTCGTTTGCTTTATTGGCTTTAATTCTTACGCCAGAATATTCAAGTTCTATAAGATGATGTTCCATAGCAGAACCATTAGTCCCTACTAATTCAAAAGCCTGCTGAAAAAGATGCTCACTTGTTTCAAACTCCTTGCGATTTGAGGCAATCAAAGCTTTTTGAATTTTTATATAGACCTGTAAAAAATGTTCCTGAGTTCTTTCAGCTAGGACTTCCGCCATATAATACGCCTGCATCGCTTGTTCATCTGCTTGAATTTCAGCATAGATGTCACCAATACCGGTTAATATGAAAGCCTCCATACGGGCATACCCGCAAGATCTCGCGTATCTTAATGCCTGCTCAAAGGAAAGACTGGCATTTTTATATTCACCTAATAATTGCTGTAAAACACCCAGATTGTTGAGTAAATTAGATAACCAGAGCGGATTTTCAACCTGTTTCCAATATTTCAATGCAGATAAATAATATTCTTTTGAATGTGAATAATTCCCCAAATTTTCATAAACAAGACCAATTTCTATTTGAATGATTGCTACATTTTTGTCATCTTTAATTGATCTCATCATACTAAGAGCGCTTTCTAAATTGGAAAGAGCATCCTGTAAATTCCCTTTATGAAAATCACATAGTCCAATACAACGAAGAGCTTCTCCCTTTTGTCGTAGTAATGATTCATCATTTCCAATCAGTGACAAAATTTCCGTAGAATCTGAAATTGATTCTTCGAGCTTACCAGATAATCGGAATGAAGCTGAGCGCATAGATAATGTGATGATCATTTCTTTGCGATTTTCAGGCAAAGTCATTGAATTTAATGATTGATTGTAGAGTGTCATTGCTAAAGAATTATTACCCAACACCCATGCCACATTTCCCTGAAGAGCAATAACATAGGGTCTGGCATTCAACACTTCCGGTGGAAGTGAATCAAACCAGGATGAAAGTGTTGAGAGCCTTCCTTGCAATATCATCTCTAATCCGAATTTTTCGATTAATTGAATAAGATCTTCTTGTGAACCCAATCTTCTATAGATGGAGAAAGCATGATCCCATTCACCATTTTGGATGCTAACTCGGGCAAGGTTTTGGAGAATTGTCTTTGCAACCTCAGGCTGTTCACTAATAATGGTATTTTGTAAATAATCCAGAAATAGAGGATGGTATCTCAACCAATCACCCTGTTCTCCGACTGGTAGAACGAATAAATTGTTTTGCTGGATCTCATTAATCCACTGTTGCCAGGGTAGTTTTTTCTGATCAATTATTGGACCTATTACTTGAGCACAACGATCCGCATTGAACTCTTCCAGCAAACTGGTCCAGAGTAAGAAAGAATTGATCTCTTCAGGTAGTTGTTCTAAAATCAGTGAAAAATAATCCTGCAAAGAGAAACCGGATACCCTTCCCAATCTTGCCTGGATTGCACAAAGCTTTTTATCCACCTGGCTGGTTAGAAGAATCCCCGTAATCCAACCTTCTGTATTTTCTTTGATTTCATTCGCTTTTTCCAGGCTAAGTGGTATTTTTTGATTTTGTTGAAAATATTCCTGTATTTCTTCCGGGAGGAATTCCAATTCCTCATAACTCATGCCATCTACTGCTGAACGTGCTGCCAGCATTGGTATAACAGGTAAAGACAATAGAGTTCTTGATGCAAGGATGAAATGACAATTTTCATCTAAATCTAATAACAATTTACTGATGAAGTTCTGAATCTCGATACAATCATTCACCAAATGGTAATCATCCAGAATGATTAAAAAATGTTCGGAAATATTTTCATAAATATCATTGATTAAAACATTGGCAATATATTCGCCATTAAATTTTCCCTGGTCTCCAGTTAGTGCTGTTTCTGTTCTATGACCAAAAGCAGGAAATTTCTGTTGAATAGACAAAACTAAATAGGCAACAAATCTTGATGGGTCAATATCCAATCGATCTATGGAATACCAACACACTGGAAGGTAAGTATGGGAGATAAAATCAACCAACAATGATGTTTTTCCATATCCAGCCGGGGCTGAAACCAATACCAGACGCTTTTCAATCATTTCTGATAAAAGTTGATTCAAACGTTGGCGTACTACCAGATCTTTTCTGCGTCCAGGTGGGGTTATTCTTGTTTGAATAAGGGGTTGATTACCAAACATAAGTATTTTATAACATAAGAATGAATATTATAACATCCACGAAAAAAGAACTATGATCAAAAACAGAACTTTTCGACCATCATATAAAAACCTTTTTTGACCGTTAATTATTGCCTTAATTATAGGTCAAAATTTAATAACATTCTGAACGAAGTAAGCAATGACTATCTCGCACAAGTTTCATGTATTGAATTCGTATGCTGAAAGTGTAATAAATATTAGTTTTTTGTCATCATTTAATTATATTAAGAGATTCATTTATCGTTCAGTGGCATAATTAGACCGAATTATAATAAGAATGACCCTGGAGAACCTGATTTTCGGCTCGAAAGAGTCGCTCTACCAATGAAGACAATGCAAATATTATTGATAGGAGATTGATATGAAAAAAACGGATGTATTGATTTTAGGCGGTTTATCGGGAATTGCAGCAGGTATTAGTAGTCGCCAGCATTATCCAGACAAAAAAGTTACCCTCGTTCGGAAAGAAGGTACTGTACTGATCCCTTGTGGTATCCCTTACATTTATGGCACGGTAAATGGACCTCAGAATAATGTGATCCCTGATGGATTGCTTGAAAAGAATGAGATTGAACTGGTTAAATCTGAAGCTGTATCTCTGGATCGTGAGAATAAGGTAGTTACTTTAAGTAGTGGTGACTCAATCAATTATGAAAAACTTATTTTCGCAACTGGCTCTTCACCGGTTATGCCACCCATTCCAGGTATCAATAAAAAAAATATTTATCCGGTTAAGAAAGAATATAACTATCTGGATAGGCTTCTTGAAGATATGAAATCCGTCAAAGATCTGGTGGTAATTGGAGGTGGTTTTATTGGCGTAGAATTTGCTGATGAATGTCGCAAAGGTCGCGACATCAATGTTACGATTGTTGAAGCGCTACCTCATTGTCTTCAAACAGCCTTTGATGATGAGTTTTGTATCGAAGCAGAGAACAAACTTACTGAGGTCGGTATAAAAATAATAACCAATACAAGAGTAAAGGAAATTTTAGGAAATGAAGCTGTCACAGGGGTACGACTTGATAATGGTGTTGAAATAAAAGCTGATATGGTGATATTAGGCTTGGGGGCAGTGCCCAACACAAAACTTGCTAATCAGGCAGGCTTACGTCTCGGAAGGTATAATGCCATAAAAGTAAATCATCATATGCAATCTCATACCGATCCTGACATTTTTGCTTGTGGTGACTGTGCTGAAAAACAGTCCTTTTTTACTGGTCGTACGATCAATGTAATGCTTGCTTCTATTGCCACCTCTGAAGCTAGAATTGCAGGCGCAAACCTATATTCACCTGTACAACAGAACTCAGGCGTAATCAGTGCTTTTTCAACCATGATCAATGGACGCGCATTCGGAGTTACTGGTTTGACAGAAAGAGTAGCAAAAGAAGCTGGAATTAACTACGTTATTGGCACGGCTGAAGCTTCAGATACGCATCCGGGTGGTATGCCGAATTCCAGTTTGACCAAAGCGAAATTAGTCTTCGCTAAAGATACAGGCATATTGTTAGGCGGTGCTGTCTCTGGTGGTAGAACCGTAGGCGAAATGATTAACTTGTTAAGTGCAGCCATTATGCATAGAATGACAGAAAATGATATCTATCAATTCCAATTGGCAACTCATCCAGCATTGACTTCCTCACCAATTGCATATCCAATTATCAATGCCGCTGGAAAGGTAATTTCCCCAATAAAAAGATAATTTTTCATTTTTAAACCAAATACATTCAATCTGTGTCATTCATTGAATTTTTGGTATCATCACATTAAAACAGGGTAATCGGGTGTTTTTGGCGAGCGGTTGCACGCCAAAAACACCCTAACCGCTAATTATTGAAAGGATACCATTTTTGTTCAGTAGGACGAATTCGAATGTGAGATCTCCAGATCATTCACACGGATGAATTTTGGAACAACAATCGCTACCGGGTTACGGGCACCATAACTGGAGGAGGTGTTGTAAGCTGTCTGTGCTTTTGACATCCAGGCGACTTTATCACCAAAGATATCCAGTAAGCTCTGGGTGACCCTTACATTATAGGGAACGACAACGGATCCATCCTTTTTGAGTAGCAGTGCTCCAAAACGTGAACTGGCCGTCACCAGGGCTTTGGATGGATTGACGATATTCATATAATGCAGGAAGGGAATGTAAAGAATGTCTTTATCTTTTGACATTTTTACAAGATCCTGAAGGCTATTCAGATCCATGTCCCCGGCATCCAAAACAAGACTTTTATGGGGAACATTATGACCGGTTGGTTGTGTCCCAAATTCATCAGCATCATCCTGGTACCAGGTAAACTTTTGGAAGACACCATTGACGAAGAGCGGAAATGCTTCTCGTTTCATTCCCATAGAATCACGAGTAAACGGAAAGGTTTCCAGGCGTGATGGGTCATCAGTCAGGGTGAATTTTTCCGAAAAAACTTTTTTACCCACATGGTCTTCTGTCAAAAATGAGAAACCTCGTTTCATTAAGCCACCATTGAAACCGATCCAATTCATAAAGCTAATCATCTCAGCCGTCGCTGCAGCTCCAAAAACAATGTCGTAACTCCCAACTGGGACTTGCTGAGCTGGTTCATTCTTGTATCGATCAATCAGGAAGGATAATTCGGTATGCAGTTTTTCAGGTTTCAAATCATCTTTTTTCTGTGCCGATTGTTCTGCGGTGACTTCCCACTTCAAATCAGCGTGTGCCAATACAATGGTAACCTGAGCATCTGAGGTTTGAAAGTATTGGGTGTATTCAGACTTTGTGGAAATTTGTGCCAAAATATTTGTGCCTGATGAGAAAATACCGGAAAGTGTGATTTTGTCTGTTTCCAGTCCTTTGGTTGCTTCATTAAAATAAGCCAGCTTTTCCTCTCCTGTCATCGTTCCCAAAGCAGAATCAAACCCTTGCATATCAGTATAATTTTCTTTAATGTGAGGAATCGATGGTTGGTAATTGAGGGGCATGGCATACTTCACCATTTCAGCCGCGATATCGACACCCTGTTTCATTTCATCCAGCTTATTCAGATCAGTGATCATCTCATAGCTGGCTCTGCGTCTATCTTCATAAACCGTAATCTCCAAACGGATGAGATGTTCATTGGTGTTAAGGGAGATGGCAGAGTTAGCAAAACGCATCAAATAACTATCTTCTTCATGATATGAGAATGCAGCATCAACCTTTTTGGAGCTTGCATATTCGCGCAGAGATGTCAGAGTCTGTATTATTTTCTCTTTCATGATTATTCTCCTATTCTTACGTTATCAAATCGACAGACTGGAACGCCATGACCGAGCTGCATAATCTGATTCGGTTGGCCTTTGCCGCAATTATCTACATAATGCACAACCCAGGTGGATTCATCACCAACAGCAGAAAGCGAGTTATAGATTTTCACTGTTTCACCTTTATAGGTGGAATTTTTGACAACTTTGGTTATTTTGCCATCATCCACCAGCCAACCAATTTCGGTTGCAAAGTGGAATTGTTCGCGATTGGAACCGATCGACCAGCTTTTGTCTCCATCCAGGATAATACCTTTTTCAGTATTTCTCACGATATCATCCAGAGAACCATCTTCACCTGGATCAATGTTGATATTGGTCATTCTCTCAATTGGAACACGATAAAACGCGGTCGCGCGGTTGGCACCACTACTGCCATCAAAGATCTGTCGTTTGGCACGCGCATTGGCTTCTTCCACCATTTGCCGACCGGTGATTGCTCCTACCAGAATACCTTTGTCGATCAACAGGTTATTCTGAGCAGGAACCCCATCATCATCGTACCCAAAGCTACCCGGGCTATTCGTCAGCGTTGCATCTGCACGAGCTGTTAATTTTTCCGACCCATAACGCAATTTACCAAAATCATCCAGGGTGACGAAGGAACCACCCGCAAAGGCAAGCTCATATCCCAGAATACGGTCTAGTTCTAAGGCGTGCCCGATGGTTTCGTGTGTTTGCAGGAACATAATCCCAGGTAGTAAAATCACTGAGCGATCTTCTTTGGGGCAAGGATCTGCTACCAGAACTTCATTCAATTCCCGGACAATACGTTCTGCATTCTCAGTAAAGAGTTGCATATCCAGAGTCTCCCAGCCACGTGTATTGCCCAGTCGGTCAGGAATGAACTTTCGGCTATGGGTTTCACCGGAGGAATCAACACCCATTACCTGAATGGCAGGAAAGGCCTCAATGATGTTTTTCTCTATTTCACTGCCTTCCGAGTCAAGGAAAACAATTTGTTTGCGTACAAACATCATTTCACTGGCACGTTGTACAACACCGGGTTGATTGAGTTTCTCGTCCATGCTTTTCAGGAAATCTATCTTGTTTGCCAGAGAGACGCTAAATGGATCTATCTGATTTGGACTCTTGAAAGATGCTTGAATGACATCTTTTTCAGCCAGTCGGACAGGGAAAGTTACACGCTCTGCAGCTACTCTGGCGTTGTCAAATGCTTTGTCGAAGAGTGTACTGAGATTGCTTATATCCGATGAAGCTGAAAAACCCCAGGCATTCTTGTAAAGAACGCGGACACCCAGCCCACTCTCACGGGAAGATGTCGTTTCTTTCAGATTGCCATTCCACATCATCAAATAATTGGCTTCTTCCACGGGATACCAACGCGCATCCACATAAGTTGCGCCTGCCGCTTTAAGCCGGTCAATATGTGCTTTCAATTGTTTTTGCATAGGGAATACTCCTTGATGGAATTGGAAATTAATCCATGTTTGAGTGTAAATCCGATGGAAAAAACTGGCAAGTGATTGTAGTCATTAATGTTATCTATAGTAGTAAATTTATAATAAATTAATTATTCTATTTTTGCTTTCTTCTATTGACAATCCAGCGCCTGATGGGTGGAACACGCACTAACAACAAGAGAAAAACGATTGCTCCCATCAGGAGTGGACGTCCAATATTTCCACTTAAAGTAGAGACAGAGCCCTTCACCGCCCAGGCATAATGAAGAATCACTAATACACTGATCAGATAAACTGATTGGTGCAAACTTTTCCATTTCTTTCCAAGGTATTTCATCCAGTACTTAAATGATGTCACAGCCAGCAAAAGTAAAAGTAAGCCTGCGATGGATCCCACAATTATGAATGGCTTTTCCGTCGTTAAACGCAGAATTTCACGAAAGTCAAGTCCATAATCAAATACTGTAAAAGTGATAAAATGCAACGCAAAATAGAAAAATGCATACAGCCCTAATGCTCGACGATATCTTGCAGGCTTTTTCCAACCTGTGACTGTTATCAATGGAGTAACTGCAAGAGTGACGATGAGCAAATTCAATGCCGCTCGACCTAAAAATTGTTCAATAAATTGAATCGGATTCACAGTTAGTTGATTAGTGAATGCTTTATATCCAAGTTCTAAAAGAGGGAACAAACTTATCGAATGGATCCCAATCCGTAACCAATTAAATGATGGCTTCGATTTTTCTTTATTTTCAATAAAAATTTTTGGTGTCGTTCGGTTAATTGATTTCATTATTTTTACTAATAATTTTCCCGTAAATCCATACCTTCATAAAGATATGCAACCTGGTCTGCATACCCATTGAAAAGCAATGTATCGCGTCTATCAAACTCGCCTATGCGACGTTCTGTCCGCTGACTCCAACGCGGGTGATCCACATGAGGATTGACATTCGCATAAAATCCATATTCGCCTGGAGCAATTGTATTCCACAAGGTTTCCGGCTGATAATCGATTAACTCAATTTTGACAATTGCTTTGATAGACTTGAAACCATATTTCCATGGAACCACCAAACGAATCCCTCCACCGCTTTGCGGAGGAAGTTCATTTCCGTACAAACCGGTAGCAAGCAAGGTCAGGTCATTCATTGCTTCATCAATCCGTAAACCTTCCTGATATGGCCAAGGATAAGAAGATTGTTTTTGACCAGGCATTTTTTCCGGATTAAAAAGTGTTTCAAAGCGAACGTATTTGGCAGAAGAAATTGGTTCTATCTCAGTGAGTAATTTGGATAACGGAAAACCCATCCATGGGATGACCATGCTCCAGGCTTCAACACATCTTAACCGGTAGATTCTCTCTTCTGGTTGAAATTTCTTAATTAATTCATCTACACTGAATCTTCCAGGTTTATTTACGAGACCAGAAACTTCAATATCCCAGGGAGAGGTTTTAAAATTTTCTGATAGTACTGCAACGCGTTCTTTATTCGTCGTAAATTCGTAATAGTTGTTGTAGTTAACTATTTCTTCTAAGGAATTGGGAGTCTCTTCGTGTATGGCTGTCGGTTTTGCGTTTTCCAGAGAGCTATCTTCTGTTGGGCTTTGTGAGACACCACAAGCTGCCAAGGTTAAGCTTCCAGCAATCAGACCTGCGGTTTTCATAAATTCCCGCCGGCTAAGATAAATATGTTTTGGGGTTATTTCAGATGTGGAAATTATATTATTTTTCATGACTGTTTCTCCTAATTCTCTGATTCTTCAAGAAGGGTGCGAATTGCTAATTCTGTCTCTTTATATCGTCCCTCACCGACATGAACGTAACGCAAATGACCATTCTTATCAATTAGATAAAGGGTTGGCCAAAAATGTGTATCATATGCTTTCCATGTGATTCCAAGATTATCCTCAGTTACAGCATATGGAATATTAAGCTCCTCTACTGCTTTCTTCAGGTTATCAATATCAGCCTCATAATCAAATTCAGGGTAATGAATTCCAATGATCACCAATCCTTCAGGTGAGTATTTTTCATGCCAGGAAATTAATGAAGGGATGACATTCCTGCAATTAATGCATCCAAAAGTCCACATTTCTATTATTACAACTTTGCCTTGCAAGTCTGCCAGGTGTAATGGATTTGGAGTATTAATCCAGATTTCATTGGATATTTCTGGTGCTTCTCCTAAATCAGGTAGGAAAAAATTGTTTGGTTCCTGGTCGGATGTCTTTTTCAAGCTACATCCACTTAGAAACAATACACCAATAATAATCATTAAGAATTTTTCTCGCACAACATACCTCCAAAAAAGATATGTTGATTCTATTCTTTTGATATTACGAAAATATTACATGTTGATGACCGAATAATTAACGTTTTGGTAACGTAAATGTAAAAACTGTTTCCCGTCCAGGTTGACTCTTTACAGAAATATCTCCACCATGAGCTTCAATAATACCTTTTGCAATGGCTAATCCTAATCCCGCACCCCCACCGGATCGATTTCGGGATTTTTCTCCTCTATAAAAGCGTTCAAAAACATGTGAAATATCCTCTGGTAATATTCCTTCTCCTGTATCCCGAATAGAGACCGAAACATACTCTTCTTTACTTTCGGCAACTATTGTAACTTTTCCCCCAAGTGACGTATGCCTGATTGCGTTGCTGACCAGGTTATTGATCGCTCTTCCCAACCACAAAACATCTATATTAATTGGATCAACATCTTTACCAGCTGAACCATCAAGGGTAATTCCTTTCTGGCTCGCTATCCCTGAAAAACTTTCTAAAGTATCAGAAATCAAATCTGAAAGCGAGGATGGTTCAAGCATAAGTGGAATGCCACCTGCATCCAGTTGGGAAATCTGAAACAAATCATCTATCAGCAAAGAGAGATTATCGATATGTTTTTTTGTTTGTGACAGGTAATTTGTGATTACTTTGGGATCAGTTACAAACCCATCCGACAATGCTTCAACTAAAACTCGAATGGATGAAAGTGGTGTCCTTAAATCATGCCCTGCCCAGGCGACCAGATCACGCCGAAGCAATTCTAATTCTTTTTGTTTTTGATCCGCTGTTTGGATCTTTTGAGCCATTTGATTAAAAGAATTCGCCAACATGGCTATTTCATCATTTCCTGGTATTTCAGCTCGCGAAGATAGATTGCCACTCTCAATAGATTTCGCAGCTCTTTCAAGTCTTTTTATCCGCTCAATCAAAGTGCTGGTGAATAAGCTACCCAACACCACAGCAATACCACCTGCAAATAATAAGAGAACCGTAGCCAATAATAAGTCATGTTCGCTGGCAAACATCAAACGAGCAGTCAACCAGACATTTAAAAATGTTAATAAACTAGCCAAGATATAGGTCCCTAACAATACCCAGCGCAAAGATGGAGCCCGTTCTAACCAATTCAGGCGATAGGCCCCATATCCAACAGCGATGGAAATAACCGTAGTAAAGGAAAGGAATTGAGCCATATGTTCCAGATCCTCCATGGGAGGACGCATCAGCCAATAAAAGATAACAAGCGAAATGATAAAAACAATGATGATACCACTGGCAAATGCAATATTTCGTGATTTTTCTTCTTTTTGGGTTTTACGGTTCAAATTTATATCCAATTCCCCATACGGTTATTATGTAAACAGGAGAGGTTGGGTCTTTTTCGATTTTTTCTCTTAACCGTCGCATGTGAACTGTGACAGTCCCTGGGTCGATGTAATGAGAAAACCCCCAGATATTCTCTAATAATTGTTCTCGCGTAAAAACCTGTCTGGGATGAAGTGCCATATGATATAACAAATCAAATTCTTTTGCAGTCAGGATGATTGGTTTCCCATTAATCGAAACATCACGTGTTTGTGGATTAATTGTCAAGCCTTTAAATTTCAGACTACCTTCATTGGTTGTTTTTGGGGTAGATCGAACTCGACGTAGTACTGCTCGCACTCGGCTTACCAGCTCTTGAGGACTGAATGGCTTTACAACATAATCATCAGCACCCAATTCAAGCCCGGCAATCCGATCACTCTCTTCTTTGCGTGAGGTTAATAAAATAATAGGCACATCTGACTTATCACGTAAATTTCTGGTAAGCGTAAATCCATCCATCCCTGGTAACATCACATCCAGGATAATAAGATCCGGAAATGGATCCATCAATGAATTTAACGCGACTAATCCATCGGAAAAGCATACAACTTCATATCCTGCCCTACGAAGATAAAGACTCACAACCTCGCTAATACTGGGTTCATCTTCTACGATCGATATCTTTGTCATAAGGTTCTCATTTAGAATGATTTTACAACACAATTATTACATAAATCTTACTCTTTCTTCATAAATTTGTAATACTTGTTCACTGGTTTCTTAATATTTTACTTGTATGATAAAAAAAATTAATGTTTTGGAGGATCAAATGATAAAGAAAATTTTTATAACCCTGCTTTCAACAACTCTGTTTCTGACTGCCTGTGCGCCAGCTGTGGTTACACCGGAAGTTATGATGGAAGAACCTACTGAGGTGATGACGGAAAAAACTGAAGATAAAATGATGGAAGAATCTGCAGACGAGATGAAGAATGAATCTACAGATGAAATGATGGATGAATCTACAGACGAAATGATGGATGAATCTGTAGACGAGATGATGGATGAGTCTACAGACGAAGTGATGGAAGAATCTGCTGACGAGATGATGGAAGAATCTACAGATGAAATGATGGATGAATCTGCAGACGAAATGATGGATGAATCAGCAGACGAGATGATGGATGAGTCCAGTGATGGGATGATGGATGAGGTAGCCTGGTTTGGAACAACTTTCACGAATGTTAGCAATGGAGAAGTATTTACGATTAATGATTTTAAAGGGAAGGTTGTTCTGGTAGAAAATCTAGCAATGTGGTGCTCAAACTGTAAGGAACAACAAGAGCAGGTCAAACTTCTTCATGAGTTACTCGGAATGAATGAAGATTTGGTCTCGATTGGTCTTGACATTGACACCAATGAAAATGCTTCAGACTTAAAAACTTATGTAGAAAACAACAGTTTTGATTGGATCTACGCTGTTGCATCAGAAGAAGTGACCCGTGAAATTTCCAACCTTTACGGTGCGCATTTTCTAAATCCTCCTTCAACACCTATATTAATCATAGATCGAAAAGGTCAGGCTCATCCTATGCCTTTTGGGATTAAAAATGCTGAAGAATTAAAGAATTTTATTGAACCCTTTTTATCAGAAAAAATGTAAGTCCAAAGAGATAATGACCGCTGAGAACCATTATCTCAGCGGTCATAATTAAGGAAAGGAGTCTATGGAAGCAAATCTCACATCACTTGGTCTGGGACTTCTGGCGAGTGCCAGTCCCTGTATTATCCCTCTTTATCCAGGATATCTTGCATATTTAAGCGGAGCAAGTATGGATAATCTGAGAAAAGGACGACACTTTCTGGGTATTTTTGTTTTGGCAGGTGTACTGACAATGATGCTATTGTTGGGTTTACTGATTGCTTTTCTTTCTATTTCTATTGGTAGGGTATTATCAATCATCATTCCTATCGCTGATCTATTGATCATTACCTTAGGTGTTTTACTCCTACTGGATAAGAACCCATTCAAAGCACTTCCTCAAATCCAAGTACCTGTATTGCAAAATCCATATTTTAATGCTTTTGTGTATGGGTTGTTATATGGTCCCATCGCCCTTCCTTGCTCAGGTCCTTTAGTTGTTAGTATCTTTGCTATTTCCCTGACAGCTGCTGAAGCGTTTAGGAGGTTGAATGTGTTTCTCTGGTTTGGATTGGGATTTGGTTTACCGCTTTTGGCATTATCATTAATATCCGGTGTTCTGCAAAGAACGATAACTCGATGGCTAGCAACTCATTCTCGATTAATTAATATGATAGGTGGATTCTTATTGATCGGCATTGGGGTTTATGACTTTATCGTGAATTTGGATCTGATCCGATTAGTATTGGGGTTTTGAAAATCAGATATGGATTGTATACCCGGTTGTACTTAAGTAAATTGGTGCTTACAATTTTTTCTATACGAGGAAAAAATGAGTTCAAATCCAATCAATTTATCTGTCCGATTTTTACTGGAAATCGCAGCTCTCATATCAATGGGTATTTGGGGTTGGCAAAATGGTGAAGGTATTATTCGGTATGTTTTTGCTTTTGGTATACCGATCATTGCAGCTGCCATTTGGGGTACATTCAGAGTTCCCAATGATCCAGGATCAGCACCTGTTGCCATCCCAGGTATATTACGTCTGGCATATGAGTTTGGATTTTTTGGGTTCGCGGCCTGGGCTTTGATCGATGCTAATTATGTAAAACTCGGATGGACAATGGTGATTATTCTCGCAATTCATTACATCATTTCGTATGACCGCATTATGTGGATGATCAAACAATAAATCATGATTTCCCTTTTTATAATTGAATTTTTAATTGATGTTTATGTTGAGAATTCTCCAACACTTAATAAATAACTCAGGTGAAGGAAATTAGGTTATTTAGATATTATTGGATGTTAAAACTCAATTCTCTCATCCTTCAGTCATTTTGTTTTTTTAAGGAATAGAGCAAAAAAAAATGGAACAACGCATTAAAGATCTTTTTAATGAAGAAATTTTACAGAAAACCATGCTGTGTTTTGGCATCGGTAAGGATGAAATTCGGATTCTGGATCGCTTTGAGACTTTCATTTATGAATTTAAGAAACACACTGGTGAATACATCCTGCGCATTTCCCATTCCATCCGCCGTGATGTGAATTTTATCCAGAGAGAGATTGATTGGATTAATTATCTCGCCGATCACGGCGTCTCAGTCGCCAGAGCTATTCTTTCAAAAGCAGGTAACCTGGTGGAAGCTATTTCGGATCAGGAAGGTGGGCAATTCTGGCAACTGCCTTAATGAAAGCTGAGGGGGATTCGCCATGGGATAATTGGACACCACAACTTTATGAATCTTATAGTGAACTGATCGGTTAAATACATTCACTGAGCAAACAATTCCAACATTTTCACCCTGCAAGAAAACGCTCCGAATGGGATGATCCTGTTTTTGACTATGTCTAGGAATATTTACCTGCGAGCGATTTTTTAATTCGAGAAAATGACAAATCTGTTTGTTTTCATGTAAATTCAATACCGAAAAATCGAAAGACTTATGGTCTGATTCATCAGGATGCCCACGGATAAAACTTTATTATTGATGATCAGGGAAAAATTCCCTATTGACTTTAAATTTAAAAGAAATATAATTTTATGTAACGAAACATATTTTTATGTTTTATCCACCTATGAAAAACAACCTTCCCAATATCCCAATCTTACGTACACTTGATCTCATGGCTGATGATTACAACCTTCACAAGTTGGAAGCTGTCACCAAAGCACTGGGTTCTGAAACCCGGCTGGAAATTCTACGTTTCTTGAGCACTCATACGAGTACAGTTTCAGAAATTGCGGAAGCGCTTGATTTACCACAATCAACTGCCACATTGCACATTAATATACTGGCTAAAGCTGGGCTCATTGAAACCAATTTGCATCCGGCGACCCGTGGTTTGCAAAAAGTCTGTGCAAGAATTTTTGATCGGATCGTAATCCAGTTGCCAGCGGAAATGGAACAGGAAGATACGACGGTTGAAGTCTCCATGCCAATTGGCACTTATGTAAATGTCAACCTTACCCCTACTTGTGGGTTGGCAAGTGAAACTGGGATTATCAGTCATCTCGATGACCCATCAGCTTTTTATGAACCAGAAAGAATTTATGCTCAATTGATTTGGTTCCGCAAAGGGTTTGTGGAGTATCATTTTCCAAACCGCCTGCCTTATGAGGTGATCCTGGATGATATTGAAATTAGTTTTGAGGTTTGCTCAGAAGCACCACTTCACCACGATACCTGGCCATCAGATATAACCGTTTGGATTAGTGGTGTAGAAATAGGCACCTGGACAAGCCCCGCTGATTTTGGTGGCGAACGTGGAGCATTATCGCCTTCCTGGTGGGATAGTCAGAATTCTCAATATGGTTTATTAAAGGTTTGGAAAGTAACAGATAGCGGGAGCTTTGTTGATGGTGTTCGAGTATCCAATGTGACTTTGAGAGATTTGTCTCTCAAACCCGGGGAACCTATTCCTGTGCGAATTGGAATAAAAGAAGATGCCCAGAATAAAGGTGGAATCAATTTATTTGGTAAAAAATTCGGAAATTATCCCCAGGACATCGTATTAAGACAACGGTATAAACGCAAAAAAAGTCAAATTTAAAGGAAGTGCAATGCGCAGGTCTGTCAGGATTTGAAGCGCATTGCACAAGAGAGAGGAGGTTATTCCACTCAATTAGATTTTACCACACCCACCCGTAAGACTTGTTCGTCGAATAGACTCTCTTGCAATACGCCAGGAGAATTGTTTTAAACAAAATTTTCAATGATTGAATAATAGGAGATAAGATGAAAAGAATCACTCGTTTACTTTTACCCGCAATACTTGTTATGGGTTTATTGCTTTCAGCATGCGGTACAGCAGCTACTCCGGAAGCACCTGCACAACCTGCAGCGGAACAACCAGCAGTAGAACAACCTGCTGATTCTTGTGGAGTTGTAGAACTACAATATTGGAATCCCTTCACAGGTCCAGATGGTCCTTTTATGGGTGAAATGGTAAATGCCTTCAATGCTGAACATCCTGATATCGTGGTAACCATGGTAAGCCAGGGTGAATATTACACTCAGCTTTCTACGGCTGCTGCCGCTGACACACTTCCTGATGTAGCAATTGTCCATGCTGATCAGGTATCTACCCAGGCATTTCGAAATGTTTTACGCCCCATTGATGATCTCGTAACAGAAATGGGAATTTCTGGTGATGATTACCCCGCTGGTGTTTGGGCAGCTGGTGAAGTAGCTGGCCATCGCTATAGTATTCCGCTTGATATCCATCCCATGACAGCATTCTATAATGCCGATTTATTTGCCGCTGCTGGTTTTACTGATGCTCCAAAAACTGGTGAAGAGTTCGAAGCCGTAGCCGCTGCCATTACCTCGGGTGACAACAAAGGGTTTGATATTACTGGCGGTTTCCCGGTTCAACAAATTTTCCAGATGATGTTACAACAATTTGGTGGATCAGAATTTAATGCAGATGGAACAGAAGCCACCTGGAATAGTGAGGCAGGTGTACAGGCATTGCAATGGATGAAGGATGTACAATCCAAATACTCAGAACCTAATCTTGAAGTTGATGCTGAACTGAATGCTTTCAAGACCGGTACAGTGGGTATGGTTTGGAACGGCATCTGGCAAACAACCAATGTGACTGGTGATGGGGTTGAATTTGATGGTCGAGCCACAGCAGTTCCTCAAATTGGACCGAAGATGGCTGTTTGGGCTGGTTCACACCAATTCACAATGCCAGCTCACAAAACTGTGGATCCTTGCAAAGATCAGGCTGCTGCAATTTTCATTAAGTATATGATTGAAAATTCAGTTACATGGGCGAAAGCCGGGCAAATTCCCGCTTCGATTTCAGTTCGTGCCAGTTCTGAATTCAAAGCCATTGAACCTCAAGCCTCTATTGCACCTTCGGTTGAATTCGCTTTCTTCCCACCATCTGTCCCAGGAATAACGGATGCCTTTGGTCCGCTTGGTGAAGCAGTCGGTGCTGTAATGAATGGCACAACTGACGATATCAAAGCTGCTCTGGATGATGCAGCTACACGAGCCAATGAAATTCTTGCTCAAAATAAAGCTACTTACGGGGATGCTCCGAAAGCTCCGTAGACATTTTTTTCCAACCAGACCCTGAGGAAGCGATTTCTTCAGGGTCTGGAAAAAGATTCAGGAAAGGTAGGACAGTATGACAATTGTTTCCTTAAGAAAAAGAAAAATTCCAATCACACCATACTTATTCATCCTGCCACATTTGATATTCTTTGCAGTCTTTATCGGCTATCCATTTTTTAGTGGTCTTTATATTAGCTTTTTTCAATACGACTATTTACGTCCTGAGGCCACCTTGTTTGTTGGCTTGCAAAATTACATCGATTTATTCAAAACCGGAAGCGTAAAATTTATCGAATTTTGGAACTCAATCAAAGTCACTTTGACCTTTGTTATTTACAGTGTTCCTTTTCTTGTAATCATTCCTCTCGGTCTAGCCATATTATTGAACACCAAAATTGCCGGCACCAAGTTTTTCAGAGCTGTTTATTTTGCACCCTGGGTGCTTTCTTGTGCGGTTATTTCATTAATATGGTGGTGGATTTTTCAAAGTCAGGGGGGATTACTTAATTATTATCTCAAGTTGATTGGGTTTGATACACCGCGCTGGCTTTCCACAATGCCTTATGCGATGATATCCATTGTAGTTGCTACCATTTGGTGGACAATGGGATACAACATGGTAATTTTCCTTGCTGCCCTTCAGGATATTCCGAACGATTTATATGAAGCTGCAGAAATTGATGGTGCAAATAGCTGGCAAAGATTTGTAAATATCACCATCCCTATGCTCCAACCTGTTCTTATTTTTATCATCATAATTACCATCATCGCTTCATTTAACCTTTTAGGACAACCGTTGATGATGACACGTGGCGCCCCTGCCCAACCTACCGGGGGAGGTGCTACTGAACCAGTAATGCTACGAATTTTTAATGAAGGTTTTGTGAGGCCATTTCAAGGTAGTGCAGCGGCAATGTCCGTCATTGTAGCAATTATCATGATGGTTTTTTCTTTCACTAATTTTCGAATCTTTCGTCAACGCGATTGATTCTGAAAGGAGCTTATGACCATTCAATCACAAAAATCACTGAAAATTAGTTACCGAAATCAAAAAATCCTAAAAAAAATTTTGGTGTATTTTGTATTAATTGTAGTCGCTTTACTGGTGGTAATCCCACTGATATGGATGCTTTCTACTTCTTTCAAGCTTAAATCTCAATTGTTTACGAAAGAAATTTACTGGATTCCGAAAGTTATCACCTTGGAAAATTACAGCAAGATCCTCGACAACCCATCCACGCCAATCGGTCTTTGGTTTAAAAATAGTATGATCGTCGCTGTAATAACCACTATGGCTAAATTAATCATCGATTCATTAGCAGGTTATGCATACGCACGTATGAGTTTTCCAGGTCGTAATAAAATTTTCAATTTGCTTTTAGTAACATTATTTTTACCGGGTGTAATGTTCCTTGTTCCAAATTTTGTAACTGTTTCAAAACTGGGTATGTTGAATAATTTCAACGGTGTAATTTTTCCCGCATTGGCAAGTGTTTTCGGTGTTTTTTTCATGCGTCAATTTTTCAATAGTATCCCCAAAGAATTAGAAGAAGCAGCAGAAATGGATGGCGCAAACCGCTTACAAATTTTTATAAAAATTGCTTTACCATTGGCAAAACCAGCCCTGGCAACCCTGGCAGTGATTGAATTTCTTGCCAGTTGGAATGATTTCTTATGGGCGCTGTTGGTACTTAAAGATCGTACTGTTCAAACACTTCAACCAGGATTACGTACCTTGCAAGGAGCTTACACATCTGAATATGGATTGATGATGGCAGGCGCCGTCATTGTCGCTGTACCTGTATTGTTGCTTTATATATTTTTGCAGCGCTTTATTGTTCAGAGTGTTGCAACGACAGGACTCAAAGGATGAAAAATCTTCAAAATAGCATATTTCTGGTGACCTTTTCATTACTGGTTGCCTGTTCTCAAATTTCCGTCCCACCAACTGAAACCCCAATCGAATCGACACCTGAATTATCAGAAGAATTAACACAAAACGAGCCTGTATTTCAGAATCCTGTAATCCAGGAAAATTTTGCTGATCCTTTTATATTGAAGGTTGATTCAACCTATTTTGTCTATGCCACCAACAGCTCAGGCAAAAATATTTCACTGGCAAAATCTAAGGATTTAATTGAATGGCAAATTCTCGGGGATGCAATGCCCGCACTTCCAAAATGGGCAAAATTGACCGCTGGATTCGTTTGGGCACCCGAAGTTATTCAAATCGATGATTATTATGTTATGTACTACACAGCACGGGATAAAGAATCGAACAAACAATGTGTTGGTGTGGCTGTAAGTGAAAACCCTGAAGGCAAATTCAAAGACAGCAATTCTGCCCCTCTGGTTTGTCAGGCTGAGTTTGGTGGAACAATAGATGCCAGTCCATTCCGTGACGATGATGGGAAACTCTATCTTTATTACAAAAATGATGGGAATTGCTGCAATCTCGCTACCTATATTTATGTTCAAGAAATGGGACAGGACGGATTAAGTTTCATAGGAGAGCCAGTTTCTTTAATCCGGAATGATCAAGTTTGGGAAGGTCATGTGATCGAAGCGCCAACCATGTTTAAACATGATGACATATATTATCTATTTTTCTCTGCCAATAATTATGCTGGTCATGAGTATGCAGTTGGTTACGCAATGTGTGAATCACCCACCGGTCCCTGTAGCGATGCAGAAGAAAATCCAATTCTGGCCAGTGATTTGGAAAATAAAGATGGTATGGTGATTGGTCCAGGCCACCAAACACTATTGGAAGTGAATGGTCAAACCTGGATTATTTACCACGCCTGGGAAGTCATTTCTTTTAGTCGAAGAGGAGATCGCAGGTTCATGTGGATGGATAGAATTGACTGGGTGAATGGAAAACCATTGGTACTTGGCCCAACCACGACTGAACAGCCTGTGCCATGATTTTTATCGGTTTGGGTGGATACCCATAATAAGTTCAAAATTAATTTTTTCATATTTTTCATTATCTAGCATGTAGGAGCATCTCATTGTACTCTCGTCCACGTCAATCCCTCGATGGTGTTTGGTCTTTTTCAACATCTGATCCATCAAGTTTCGATCCCGGCATTCAAATTAATGTTCCCTCTCCATGGCAAGCGGATCCACGTTTTCGCACCCATAGTGGAACTGCCTGGTACCAAAGAGAATTTGATATTTCACCGGAGTGGTTGCAAAAAGATTTAGTGGTTATGCTCGGATTTGGTGCAGTTGATTACTTTACCGATGTTTGGGTAAACGAAAAATTCGTTGGTTCTCACGAAGGTGGTTATTTACCATTTGAATTTGATATTACCTCTTTCGTCAGGATTGGATCCAATTCGGTAAAAGTTCGTGTTCAGGATCCACTTGAAATTTTCTCTGAAATCCCTCATGGCAAACAATCGTGGTATGGGATGCTTTCTGGCATCTGGCAATCCACCTGGATAGAATCTCGTCATGCTACTCACATACAAAAAATAAATATAACGGCAAACAAATTTCAACTTTCAGTGAATGTCCGGTTGAGTACTCCATTAAAGGAAAGACTTATCGCCGAAGTAATTGATCCGATGGGAAGGATTGCTGCTCGTATTGAAAGTTCTGCCTTGAATTTCATTATTCCAATGAATAACCCCCTCGAATGGTCCCCTGAAAAACCCAATCTCTATACGATAAAAATCTCTATTGGAGACGATACTTTAACAGAATCCTTTGGTATCAGAACGATACAAAAACAGAATGGGCAAATTTATCTGAATGGAAAACCAATCTACTTGCGGGCAGCACTCGACCAGGATTACTATCCAGATCTGATTAGCACACCCCCTTCTCAAGAATATATTGAAGATCAATTAACAAAAGCAAAAAAATTAGGATTTAATTGCATTCGTGTTCATATTAAGATTACAGACCCGCGCTATTACACAGCAGCCGATAAAATTGGGCTTTTGATTTGGACAGAATTACCAAACCACATTTTACTCACTAAAGAATCAGACCAGCGGGTTAAGGAAACATTGATCGGTATGGTGGATCGAGATTGGAATCATCCCTCGATCATTATCTGGACCATTATCAATGAAGCCTGGGGGGTGGACGTGAGTAATCCCGATCACCGATTATGGCTTTTGAAAATGTATGATTTGATGAAATCCCTCGATCCCACCAGGTTGATTGTAGGAAATTCACCCTGTTGGGGAAATTTCAATGTTGCCAGTGATATCGATGATTATCATATGTACTATACCATGCCAGATCATCAAAAACAATGGAAAGAATGGCTGCTGGAATTTGCAAAACGACCATGGTGGACATTTGCTTGTCATTATGATAATGAAAAAACCTGGAAAGAATATCTTGCTGCTCCCTGGAAAACCAACCAACGACCTCCGTCCAGAGAAGTTCGCAGAAGAGGTGATGAGCCCTTAATCGTTTCAGAATTTGGAAATTGGGGATTACCGAATATTCATAAATTAAAAGAGCATTATGGAGGTGAACCCTGGTGGTTTGAATCCGGATTTGAATGGGCGGATGGCGTTGTTTACCCCCACGGAATTGAAGACCGTTTCGATAATTATGGATTAAGCAAGGTTTTTCCATCCATACAAGAACTATCTTCTGTATCTCAAAAAATGCAATTTGATGCGTTGAAATATGAAATTGAACAGATACGCAAACAATCCAATATACAAGGATATGTTGTTACTGAATTAACTGATGTCCACTGGGAATGTAATGGACTGCTGGACATGCTGCGAAATCCAAAAGAGCATTTTGATCAATTTTCAGACATCAATAATGATGATGTTTTGGTTCCCATTTGGGAACGTTTGGTTTATTCATCTTCAGAAACTGGTCTGATCAAAATAATTTTCTCACATTACTCTGAAGTTCCTGTGTTAAATGCAAAATTTAATTGGAAAATGATGGAGTCCAATTCGGTTATTAATAGTGGTTTCATTGAAAATATAATCTGTGATTCTTACCAGGTTATGGAAATAGGTGAAGTGAGATTTTTGTGTCCAGATGTTAAGAACCCGACCCGAATTAGACTGAAGTTTAATCTGATGGTTGAGGAAAAATTGATCACCCAAAACCATCTGGATTTTATCATTCTGCCACAGGACAGACATCCTAATACAACCATAAATTTATACTCTCCTGAAATAGAACCTGTTCTGATTAATCCTGACTACAAATTCGTTAATGAAGCAAGTGAAGCAGACCTCATAATCACATCAAAACTGGATGACACTTTCCGTGAATTTCTATTGAATGGAGCAAGAATATTATTCCTGGCAGACCATAATGATGCTATGAAAACCTATATCCCAGGACTGCAAATAACCTCGCGTGCAGGAACTCCCTGGCAAGGGGATTGGGCATCCAGTTTCGGTTGGCATACATTTGATGACATTCCTACCAATCATGCAGTTGATTTCACATTTTCAGATCTAACGCCCGATCATATTATTCATGGATTTTCTTCCCGCAATTTCCATAAAGATGTATTTGCTGGAATTTTTGTGGGTTGGTTGCACAAACCGGTTCCAACAATCGCCAGATTGCGTATTGGAAAAGGCGAATTATTAATCTCAACCTTCCAAATCAAACAAAACCTGACAACAAACCCTCTTGCCAGGTATTTATTACAAAATTTGATTGAATTATTCTACTTTTAAATCCGGAGCGTATGATGGATAAAGAATATCAGAATCCATTACCAATCAAAAACATTGGCGACCCTTTTATCTTGCGAACAGTTTCTGGCGCATATTATTGTTATGCTACTTCAGCTCAGGATGGATTCAAAGCCTGGAAATCTGACGATCTGGTAAACTGGCAAGAAATCGGATATGTTTATACCCGCCAAAAAAACAGTTGGGGAGTATCTGATTTTTGGGCACCGGAGGTCATTTATTTTGAAGGCAAATATTATTTGCATTATTCCGCACGCTGGGGGAAAAACCTGAGCTTAAGAATTGGAGTCGCCATCTCTGAAACCCCTAATGGTCCTTTTGTAGATGTATATAACCATCCGATGTTTGATTTTGATTATGCAGTGATTGATGGTCATGTATTTATTGACGATGATGGAAAAAAGTATCTCTATTATTCGAGGGATTGCAGTGAACATATCTTTGAAGGCAGACATGAAAGCCATCTATATGTAATTGAGCTGAATGATGATCTGGTGTCGGTTAAAGGAGAGTCTATTTTTCTAACAAAACCTGAGCAAGCTTGGGAAATTCGTTCCGGAGATGAATGGCGTTGGAATGAAGGGCCATTTCTACTCAAATCAGAAGATAAGTATTTTTTGATGTACTCTGCTAATTTTTACGCCAGCCGAGATTATTCTGTCGGGTATGCCATTGCAGAAAAGCCAACCGGCCCATTTATCAAAGCCAATCATAACCCTATCTTGAGTTCCAATTGCCCAGAAGTTTCAGGTCCAGGACATAACTCAGTAACCACTTCACCTGATGGGAAGGAACTAATCATTGTTTATCACATTCATACAGATCCTGCAAACCCAAGTGGCGATCGTCAGGTCTGCATCGATAAGATGAAAATTCGGAATGGTGTCATGTCTATCCAAGGACCAACAATGAGCAAACAAAAAATTTGATTCTGAATAAAAATCAAAAAAATTGAGACGCAAAAACTACATCTTAAAATGGGATAAATCTCCGAAATCTGAATTAAGAATTACGGATAAAGCAATATACTATTAATTGGTTGTATTTATCATTAGCCATTAAGATTATGCTGCAATTCAATTCCGGTTAAAACTTTAATTTATCTGGGTTCGTTTGGATTATTTGAAAATATGGATCAACGCATCAAAGACCTTTTTAATGACGAGATCTTACTGGAAGCAATGCATCGTTACGGAATTGGTAAGGATGAAATTCAAGTACTGGATAGCTTTGAAAGTTTTATCTACGTAAGGTGTGAAATCGACAACGTTGACAATGTCTTTGAAAATGAATAGTCATTGTAGTTACCCAATTTGTGTACAATCTAATTTTTATATAAGCTCTGCTGTTTCTAATTTTATTAATTCGTGTAATAATTTATTCGACTTTTCAATTGTAAAAAAAGGAACCAAAATAGACAAACAAGAACCCAGCCAAACAATTGATGAATATATTTCTCAATTTCCAGAGAATATAAAGAAAATATTAGAGCGAATTCGAGCGGTCATTAGGGAAGCTGCCCCGGATGCATCCGAAAAGATCAGTTACCAGATGCCTACATTTTATCTTCATGGAAATCTAGTGCATTTTGCAGCATTTAAGACACATATAGGTTTTTATCCAGTGCCGAGTGGAATAGAGAAGTTTAAAGAAGAACTTTCCCAATACAAAGGTGGAAAAGGATCCGTGCAGTTCCCATTGGATCAACCTATCCCTTATGACCTGATTCGCCGAATTACCCTCTTTCGCGTAGAAGAGAACACAAATCTGGAGATAACAAAAACAAAGAAGAAAAAATGAATAAAGAAGAAAAGATCACAGTTGAAAATGTAAATACCCCGGGGCGAACAACCAGCGTGAATGCTGCGAAATATACAGCTATGCGCAAAGCATTATTACCTATCCTGCCATTTGAAAAACCTGGTTCGACCTAACCTTATCTTCCTCCCACCCGGATCCATATTATGCCCACACACGTGAATTTTATTATGCTTTGGGATTCTCTCCTTTATTCGAATCAGATACTCTATGGGGTTTAGAGAATCCTGCCATCAAATTAATCAAAGCTTTGTGATTTTTTTTGTCGAGAACTTCCAACAAATTTCTATCCTGAAAATCTAAATCTCAAATTTTTTCTGTTATACAATGATGATATCTGATCCCCGAAAATCAATCCTTGGAATAAACCAATCCATCACTCAGGAGGAAAAAACATGCAAGAACCGCGCTTCAAGTCCTTCAATTATGCCATCGGTATGTTTGGCACATCGATTCCCATCAATATGCTGAAAACTTATGCAGCGATTTATTATGTGGTCAATTTAGGGTTAACGACCCTGCAACTTTCATCAATTTTATTCTGGTATACCTTTATTGATGCGTTGGACAACCCGGTATATGGTTTTCCTTCTTCGTCAATTTTCCCAAAACTGACCCCACCAAACCAGTCGTGGAACTAAACCCAAGAGGAGAAGTATAATGGCACTCATACGATTAGATCACGTTCCGGAGACCATTGGGGTGAATGCCCCGCTCAATATCATTTTGCCTGATCCGGGTAAAATCAAAAATGTCCCAGTACGAGATCGCAAAGTCATTTATCTATTGCATGGTTTGAGTGATGATGGCAGCGCCTGGCAACGGTATTCTTCGATCGAGACATACGCCAATGCCTATGGGCTGGTGGTAATTATCCCCTCCGCTGGCCGCAGTTTCTATGTTGATCAACCCAACGGGCAGGCTTATTTTACCTATATCGTGGAAGAGCTACCCCGCTATATAAATGATGTATTTCATCTATCTCCCAGGCGGGAAGATACCTTCATCGCTGGTAATTCCATGGGTGGGTATGGCGCATTCAAAGCCGCTTTTTTGCGACCTGATTTATATCAGGCTGCTGCCAGCTTATCGGGTGTACTTTCATTGGCTATTCTGAACAACCCCAATGACAAGCGCCAGGAAGAATTTAAGTATCTATTAGGAGATTTCAACAAGTTGCCGGGCAGCGAACACGACCCGGCTACCTGGTTGAAAAACGCTGTTGAACAGAAAAAACAGTTACCAGAACTTTATATCGCTTGTGGAAAGCAGGATGATTTGTATCCTACGAATATTTACTTTCGGCAAGCCTGCCTTTCTGCTGGTTTGAATATCCATTATCATGAAGAAGATGCAAAACATGATTGGTTTTTCTGGGATAAACAAATCCTATCATTTCTTCAACAAGTTCTGGGTCCTTTACCCAGCGCATAAAAAAATTCAGGAGGTTATCATGGATGCTGCCGATATCATTTTATTCGAAAAAGAATTTGACCACGATCATGAAGGTGCTTACTATACGATCCCTTTTCATGTCGACCCGAATGCAGAATCGATCAGAATAAAATATGATTACCAACGCTTTGGATTCGATCAGGACTTTGAGGATCATTCCGAAGCAACACTCGAGCCAGAAATCAATATTATCGACCTGGGTTTAATTGCGCCAGATGGTGAACAAATAGGCGCATCAGGTTCCAATAAAACCGAAATCTATGTCAGTGAAGCAATGGCAACGCCCGGATACACTCCCTGCATCATCCAACCCGGTGAATGGGAAATTCTGGTGGGCGCTTACAAAATCCACCCGAATGGAGTAAAAGTTTTTTATGAGGTAACAATCGCTTATAAACAGCGTCGACTCCTGAAAGGTGATTTGCACACCCACACTTTTGCATCGGATGGTGTGCACAGCATGGAAGAACTGGCCTGGAAGGCCAAACGACATGGGCTGGACTTCATCGCCATAACAGATCACAATCAAATGATCTCCAGAGCAGCTCTGCCGCAGGTGGAAGGCATTACCTTGATCCCAGGTGTTGAGTGGACTCACTATCAAGGTCATGCCAATTTCCTGGGTGTGGATAAGCCATTCGATGGCTGCTTCGCGACCAACACACTGGAGGAAACGCAAAAAATCTTCAAAACCGCTCATGACCGCGGCGCATTGATCGCAGTGAATCACCCTTTTGAAGGTGGCAGTGAATTCAAGTATGATTTACAAAGCTTGCCCTTCGATTGCCTGGAAATCTGGAATGGACCGATGCGTGAATCGAACCTGAAGGCGGTGGGATTATGGCAGGCATTATTATCATCAGGTAAGAAAATTCCTGCTTGCGCAGGCAGTGATTACCATCGCGATACGCCTTTCATTTTTCTGGGAGGACCCACAACCTGCGTATTTGCCGATTCGAATGGCGCCAGTGATATTCTGGCAACGCTCAAAGCCGGGCATGCCTACTTCATCTTTGCCCCCAATGGTCCTGAACTGGAAATGAAGGTGAATGAAGATATCATCCTGGGAGACAGCGTGAAATGGTCTGAACATGATTGGTTCGAATTTGAATTGACCAATTTGCTGGCTGGTGACAAAGTACGGGTTGTAACCGGACAGGATAGCCAGGTGGTCTGGGATGCTCTGACCAATGGCAGCTTCAAGATGACCTATACCATGGAAAAACCTGGATTTGCGCGTGTGGAAGTGCTGAGAGCATTCTTGCCTGGCGTTCCTTTATTGCCGGCATTGATCTCCAATCCAATTTATTTTGACCCGGATTAAATCTCTTTTACGTAAAATAATGAACAAATTTTTTCCCGTTTCCTCCTCACTTTTATCACCCGAAGCAATAGCTTTAGAGGTTCTACCCCATACTGGTTAGGTAACCAGTATGGGGAAGACACACATGCCAAATGTGAATATTATTCCAGTGGTTTTAACCAGACATATCGGGTTACAGCAGAGAATGGTACAGTCTATTTTCTGAGAGCTTACCGGAAGAATTGGAGAACCCTGGCGGACATTCAATATGAGTTGGATGCACTCAAGCATCTCCATCAAAAGAATTTTCCAGCCGCTCACCCTCTGCCAACGCGCGAAGGTGCATATTTTTCCCCGGTGAATGCCCCGGAAGGAGAACGCTATATCGCCTTATTTACCCTGGCACCAGGACCGGAAATCTCATATAAGATTGAACCAGATCAGGTGGCGACAAGTTACGGTCAGACCGTTGCGGAGATGCACAATTCTCTGGATGATTTTTACAGTCCGCATCCACGTTTTCAGCTCGATCTGGATTATTTTACGAAACAACCATTAAAATACATTGAACCATTTCTCAGGGATCGTCCTGAAGATTGGCTTTATGTTAAAAATTATGCGGAAACACTGTGCCAACGTTTGTTAGATCTACCAGCCAATCAATTGGAATTGGGATTCTGCCATGGGGATTTACAGGGTTATCACGCCAATGTCTCCCCGGAGGGCACATTGACATTCTTTGATTTTGATTGTGGTGGATTCGGATTCCGGGCTTATGATCTGGCTGTGTTTTTGTGGTGCTGTCGGTTGCAGGATGCTTTTAGCTTCTCGCTGGGAACCATTTATTACTGCTTACAAATCCCATCGATCAATAAACACTGTGGATGAAAAAGCGGTTCCCCTTTTTGTCTGTGCTCGTTATTTGTGGCATATAGGTGCGCATGCACTGAATTCACCAGATTGGGGTATTGATTTTCTGAACAAGGAGTATTTCAAAGACCATCTGGGGAGATTACGAAAAGCCTCGGAGATTTTCTTGTGCGAAACTCTCTTCGGGCAGTTAATAAGTCAGCTTCCGCTTTGTTTACCCATTCAATTGTTAGCGGATTCATAAACTAAAATTCCTTTATTTACAACTTCTTTCAAAAATGAATCTCCCCAAATTAATCTTTGTTTTAATCTCTCAGGAGTTATTACAACAATATCCACAGCGAACATGGGATTAATAAACTGTCGAATTTTTAGTGATTGAAGTGACTCTTTTTGTGTTGTTTCCATGACGACTAAAATATCAACATCGCTCTCAGGATTCGGTGTTCCATAAGCATATGAACCAAACAAGATAATTTTATCTGGTTTGAAGCGATCTGCAATTCGGGTCACTAATTCATGTATTACAGGTTCTGGTATTTTTTTCGGTCATCAATCGAAGGTACAATTAGCATTACGAATCCTTAAGAAAGATTATATATCATTTTGAATTTGATTTTCGATTCTTTTTATATCGAGTTATTCTTGTTATTAAATTAAAAAAGAGGTTTAAATATTGAAGATCAATTATCAAGAATCATCCACATAAAACGAGACATAACCCTTCCAACTTTATGAAGCATGAAATGAAACCAGTAACACAAACTCAATCAACATCTCATCTCAGAGCAGTCTTACTCGCATTACTGGTGACCTTTCTCTGGTCGACATCCTGGGTACTGATTAAACTCGGATTGCAAGCCAGTTTGCCACCGCTAACATTTGCTGGCTTACGCTACACACTGGCTTTTCTATGTTTATTGCCTTTTGTGTTGATGAAACCATCTCACCTTCAATCGATTAAAGATTTTTCAAAATCCACCTGGTTTCAATTGGTACTTCTGGGCCTGGTTTTTTATACCATCACCCAGGGTGCTCAATTTATCGGGTTGGCTTTTCTCCCGGCTGCAACCGTGACACTTTTGTTGAATTTCTCACCCATATTTGTGGCTATTCCCGGTGGCATTGTTAACAAGGAAGCCACCACTTTTACGCAATGGATAGGGATACTTTTGTCGGTTGCTGGCGCTATTATTTATTTTCTTCCTTTAAGTATCCCGGCAAATCAGGTTATTGGTCTGATGGCTGTGTTTGTTGGCGTTCTGGCGAATGCCAGTTCTTCTCTACTGGGAAGGAAAATAAACACCCAAAGTGGATTACCAGCTATCATCATCACCACCATCAGTATGGGAATCGGAGGAGTTTTACTGTTAATGACGGGAGTAATTACACAGGGATTTGGCCAACTCGATCTGCTCCAGTGGTTGATTATCGCCTGGCTAGCAATCGTCAACACAGCTTTTGCTTTCACCTTGTGGAATAAATCCTTACAGACACTCACAGCCGTCGAATCCAGCATCATCAATAGCACCATGCTGCCACAAATCGCGATCCTGGCCTGGGTATTCTTAGGTGAGTCTTTAAATCAGAGACAGATATTGGGGTTGGGATTGGTAACGATTGGCATTATTATCGTTCAGGTTTGGAGGGGGAAAAAAGGATAACCCAAAAGTAAAGACACTATAATAGATTTTATGGCTGATAAAAATATCACTCTCACTTGTCATGCCATTCTCTTTGACCTGGATGGCGTTTTACTCGACTCCACCCGTTGTATCGAACGGCACTGGCAGGCATGGGCGGAAAAGCATTGTCTTGACTTGAAAAATGTTCTTCAAAATGCACATGGTGTGCGCACCATTGAGACAATTCGATTGGTTGCTCCGCATTTAGATGCAGAAAAAGAAGCTGCAGAGTTCACGGCTAATGAGATTCTGGATACCGAAGGTGTGATCGCTATCCCAGGTGCAAAAGAGTTGATGGCACACCTACCTCCTGGAAAATGGGCAATTGTAACCTCAGGTGGATACGATCTGGTTCAAGCTCGTCTCAAGAAAGCTAACTTACCGATGCCTAAATACATCATCAGTGCAAATGATGTCACCCAGGGGAAACCATCTCCACAACCATACTTAATGGCGGCTGATAAATTGGGAGTTCCTATTGATCAATGTGTGGTGGTCGAAGATGCCCCTATAGGGGTGAGGTCTGGAAAAGCTGCTGGGATGCGTGTAATTGGGATTGCTGCGACGCATTCCTATAAAGAATTATTGGATGTAGGGGTAGATTTTCTGGTCGAGAGCCTGTTAAAGATTCAAATTTCGGAAAATGCTCAGTATCAATCGATCATTATTAAACTAAAAACCAGGTAATATTTTTTTTCTTTCATAAATTCTCCACTTACAGAATTCTTTCAAAATATAGATGGAATTTTCGTTGTACAGGTCTTCTTTACCTCTTATTAATCCGATATTAAGCTTTCTTTAAAGCGTGGATTTGATCGGTAGACTTATAATGAAGAAGATACATATATTAAAGGAGTATTATGAAAATTTTAGTAAGTAATGATGATGGTATTTTCAGTCCAGGACTGATTGCATTAGCAGAAGTAGCCTCTCAATTTGGTGAGGTGGTGATTTTTGCACCGGATTTTGAACAATCAGCCATGGGGCATGCCATCACGATCAAGCGACCACTCACATATCATCGTGTCAAGTTCTTAAAGGATTTTGAATCCTATCGGGTTAATGGAACCCCGGCAGATTGTGTCGCCATGGGGTTATACCACCTGGGAGAAGTAGATCTGGTTTTATCCGGAATCAATGTGGGTAGCAACCTTGGTAGTGATATCTGGCATTCCGGCACTGTCGCAGCCGCCAAACAGGGAGTCTTCCTGGGTGTGCAATCCATCGCATTCAGTCAGGTGATTAATGGAGAAGAGCCCAATTACGAGAAACAAAAACCGTATGTAGCTGAAATCATTAAAATGCTGACAACTGGAAACCAACCGCGACTGGTGAATGTAAATCTTCCCGAGGAGCCGGTAGGAATGCGCTGGACACATCAATCAGTGCGTCATTACAACGGCAAGGTCGTCGAAGGACACGACCCAAATGGTCGCCTTCACTTCTGGTTTGCAGCCACACCTTTGACCAATCCAGATGAGCATAGTGATCGTTGGGCTATTGATCATAATTTGGTGTCCCTTACACCGCTACGGCTTAGCCTAACCGATGATGAGTGGCTGGCAAAATTGATTTGATCACAGTGGAAATTAGTTTTCCAGTACACAACATATGATTGCAGAATAGAAGCGGATGATTGCGGGAGTTTATCAGGTCCAAATCTATCGAATTTTGATGCTTTTACGTCAGTAAATATTTGATCCAAAAGTCGTATATAATCATGCAACCTGTGCACGAAAAACCATCGTGACCGCGTGATTGTGAGGATACTGGATTTTGGATTTTATCTTTGATTTTCAAAGTATATGGATAACCATACTGTTATTTCTGGTAGCAGTATTATATTCCTCTGTAGGGCATGCAGGTGCATCCGGATATCTGGCTGTCATGGCATTGGTTGGGATTTCTGCCGAAATCATGCGACCCACCGCACTGGCATTGAATATTGTCGTGGCTACAATCGCCACCATAAAATTTTATCGAGCCGGATCCTTTTCCTGGCGATTATTGCTACCATTGGTGATTACATCCATTCCTATGGCATACGTTGGTGGAAGTATTGTTTTACCAGAACATATTTATAAACCATTGGTTGGTTTGATATTATTATTTTCTGCCTGGCGATTAATTCATCAAGCCAGAAATGGTTCAAGTTACGAAATAAAAAAACCATCCATTCCCTTTTTATTATTTTCCGGAGCAGCATTAGGGTTTTTATCCGGTTTGACCGGTGTAGGAGGAGGAATTTTCCTCAGTCCATTATTGTTATTTTTCCATTGGGCACCCATCAAGGTCATCTCCGGCGTGGCAGCTGGCTTTATTCTGGTTAATTCCATTTCAGGGATTCTGGGGGTCTCCTCCACACTGACACAATTTCACCCGACCCTTCCCATCTGGTTGGTGGTTGTGGTTATTGGTGGATTGATCGGGGCTGAGTATGGTAGTAAACGGCTTGGAAACACAGCCATCCAGTGGCTGCTGGCGATTGTTCTTATTATCGGTGGGGTCAAAATGATTTTTATGATTTAGAAGTTAAAAAACGAGGTTTTTATTAAAAATCAATTATTTTCAAATGAAAATGATCTTCCTGTTGGCATTCCAAAACCTGCTTTGCGAGCGTTGCAAGCTGCTGGATACAAGAATTTAACCGATTTCACCCGGGTAAGTGAAGAAGAATTTCTCAGGCTGCATGGGATGGGACCAAAGGCTGTGTGCATCATTGTTGCTGCTTGGGAGACACAGGGTTTGTGTTTCGCCAACCTTGAGAATTCAGACAAGATCAGTGAAAAAGCCAAGTGGAGCTATTTTTCGTTGGTAAAAAAATTCAATAATCATTCAAATTGAGATCTGGGTAAAATGTAAATCCGAAAATAATTAGAAGCATTTATTGAATGCATCAGTCTTTAAATAGTTTTTTCACAATCTTGATATTACACTAATTATAGTGTACACTAATTATAGTGTAGACAAAAAGGATTAATAATGTTAAAAAATATTACTTTAAGCGCTGAAGAAAAATTAATTGAACAAGCCAGAAAACGGGCCGAATCAAATAATACAACATTAAATGCTGAATTTCGAAGGTGGCTTGCACAATATGCTGATGCTCCTCAATCAACAGATGATTTGATGGCATTAATGAAGCAATACAAATATGCAAAAACAGGAAGAAAATTTACCAGGGATGAAATGAATGAACGGTAGATTCTTCCTTGATACGAATATTTTTGTTTATTGTTTTGATGATAATAATACTGAGAAAAAAGTTCGCGCGTTGTCTTTGATTGGTGAAGCCTTGCAAAGTGGAAAAGGAATAATTAGCTGGCAAGTAGTTCAGGAATTTCTGAATGTTTCTACCAAAAAATTTATTTCTCCTTTGAAAGCATTAGATGCTAAATCTTATCTGCAGAAGGTTCTTTTTCCGCTGTGGGCAGTTTTTCCAAATTTGAATATTTATCAAAATACGATTGAGATCCAGGAAAAAACCGGGTATTCATTTTATGATTCAATGATTGTTGCAAGTGCACTCAGTCAGGATTGTTCAATCCTTTATTCAGAAGATTTGCATAATGGGATGAAAATCGATGATTTACAGGTAGTAAATCCATTTGTTTAGTTTTTCTGACCAGAAGTCAAATTTTTCTAGCAAATTCCATCAAGATTTTCAAAATTACGTAGGAAATCTATTTTATTTGATATTTTTCTATAAATTTAACTTTTAATACAAAATCATCCATTTTTAATTCAAAATCTATCCATTTTATAACTGATAAATATCTGTACCATAATTCACAGGGCACACAACTTGCACTCTCATTACGCAGGTCAGTAAGTTTTTTCGACGTGCCCGGAACATCATTAATCGAGTTGATAAACCCGGAGATTCGCATCATGAGGAGGAAGTATTTATTAAGGGAAAGAAAGATATTTCAATTTAACCATCCAATTTCATTCGTATTCAATCATTGTTCAATAGAAAGGAAAAATTATGTTTAAGAGATCTTCTCGTGTGTTGTTAGTAACCTTGTTACTGTTCGTGTTGGCTGGAGCTACCTATGCATTTGCAGCTGCGAATACTGTTCCTGATACTTATGCAGGTGATGGAGAAGGGGGTATCAGTGGATACACCGTATCTAATATAACTTATACAACATCTGGGAGTGATGTAACTGGCGTATCCTTTTCGTTAAGTGCTAATGCAACTGATGTTCAAGCTGCAATAGGAGATACTTACCCAGGTGTAACAAATACATTATATGATTGTACTGGGAGTGATCAAAGCTGGTCATGCACTTTTCCAACAGGTTACGTGACAATTAAAGATGCTGTTGGTCTTCGTGTAATTGCTGTTCAGTAGAATGATTGTGGTTCCTGATGGGCATCATTCATTATTTCCTTCAGGACCAGAAGTCAAATGATTCTGGTTGTGGTGGATTTCAAGAAAGTGATCTTGAAATCCACCCGACAGAATTGTAACAACAGGTGTGTATGACAAATCAGAAAAAATGGTGGATCGCTTTTTGGTCAGGAGCCATACTCGTGCTGGCTTTCACGGGATGGATTCTGTTTGCTCCTCCACAATTAGGTGGGCAGGCTACCATGGTGATTGTGGATGGTAGCAGCATGGAACCAGGCTACCACCAGGGCGATCTGGTCATCGTGCGCAGTGCTGATTATTATCAAATCGGTGATATTGTGGCATACAAACACTTACAAATGGGTAAGTATGTCATTCACCGCATTATTGGGGAAGAACTGAATCGATTTATCCTGCAAGGGGATAATAACACCTGGACGGATGGGTTCAAACCATCCCAGGCGGAGATTATTGGTAAACATTGGATTCGCATCCCAAAAATTGGAAAAGTAATTACCTGGCTTCGCAAACCTGTCTACCTTGCTTTTTTTGCGAGCCTGTTAGGAGGAGTGCTGATGATTAACTGGTATAAAGACAAATCAAAAAATTGGAAACGAAAACCTAAAAAATCCTTTAATATTTATTATTGGATCAATGCTGAATATTTAGGTAAATCGGGTGAAACATATTTTCTCTCCCTGGGAATATTTTTAATCATTGCTATCATTTTCGGAGGTATTGCCTTTTCCAAACCAGTAGAAAAGAATATTCCCCAGGATATTTTTTACACACATAACGGAGAATTCGAATATAGCGCTCCTGCTCCAGAAGGTGTGTATGATAGCACAACCATACAATCGGGTTCACCGGTTTTCTTAAAACTTACCTGTGAAATTCAGGTAGATTATCAGTACACACTTAATGGAGATGCTCTGTCTGGCATCCATGGAACCCAATCGATGGCAGCTGTGATCAGTGATACTACAGGGTGGAAACGCACCATCCCATTACAAACAGAAACTGCCTTTCAGGGAAATACGGTCAAATCTCAATCGATATTTAATGTCTGTCAGGCTTCCGAGTTGGTCGATGCTTTACGAGAAAAAACCGGCTTACAACGTACAGAGTTCTCGCTGGCGATCATTCCATCCACTAATGTCAGTGGCCAAATTTCCGGTCTGCTATTGGATGATGAATTTTCTCCAACCCTGAATTTCAAATTCAATGATGTCGGTTTCTGGATGGTGTCGTCCAATTCACCTGATTCACAAGAGTCAGATCCTTTAAATCCCAGTTCGGAAGGTATGTTGCGTAATTGGGTAGAAACACCGGAAACGATGGCTTTTCTTGGATTGAACCTGCCGGTCAATGGAGTCAGGTGGGGAACATCGATCCTTTTTGTGTTGAGCGCAGGCTTGTTAGGTTTCCTGATGTATTCTACCGAGAAAATGAGTAGAACCAGCCAATCCACAGGCATACAGTTACGGTACAGCCCGATGATTGTGAATGTTCAAAAACAACCTCCTGCATTAAGACGTGGGGACGTGGAGGTTCAAAAATTTGAAGATCTGGCACGTCTGGCTGAGAGAAATAACAGTGTGATTCTGCATGAATTTGATCAGGATGGTACCCATACCTACCTGGTGGAAGAAGAAAACACGATTTATCACTTGAAATTTAAAGAGAGCATACCCAACTTTAAGATCGATGAATTAAAAATTGTTGAAGACGAATTAATTCAGGCATTAGAACAAAATCAATTCGAACTTTATTACCAGCCGATGGTAGATATTACCCAACAACAAATTATTGGTGTTGAAGCTTTATTAAGATGGAACCATCCAACCTTGGGAACCCTGCCAGCCTCCGCCTTTATTATGGATGCAGAAGAGACTGGCTTAATCTATCAATTAGGCGAATGGGTTTTACGAACTGCCTGTAAACAATTGAAGGATTGGGATGATGCGGGTAGCCCGACCGTCTCCATGGCAGTTAATGTATCCAGCAAACAATTGATTCCTGAGCTACCAAGAATAGTAAAGCAGGAATTGAAAAACCATAAATTGGATCCTTTCCGGTTGCAGTTGGAATTTACAGAAACACAATTGTTAGAAGATCTCGATCACAGTGTTGAAATTCTGGATTCTCTGAAAAAAATCGGGATTGGGATTTCTATAGATAATTACACAGGAAAAGCATCCATGGCCAATCTGGCAAGATTACAGGCAAATAATTTAAAATTTGCCTTGGCCATGATGAATCAAATGAGTGACCCTCAGATGAATGCCATCACGATCAGCACCATTGCCGCTGCTCGTAGCCTGGGCATGGCGATCGATGCGGTAGGTGTAGAAACAGAAGAACAGTTGTGGTTCTTAAGATCTCATCTGGTCAGTTCTGCCCAAGGATACTTATTCGGAAAGCCCATTCCTGCAGATGAAACCTTACAGAAACTCTTTGGTGCCGAAGAAAAAGTGCAAGTTTACCAATCGCCAAATTTTGAACTGTGAGGTATGATGTACCGAAAAATTATCACCAGAATTTCTTTTTTGGCATTAGCCTTTTTGACCATTCTGAGTACTCTTGGTGCGATTGCTGCTGCCAATGCTGTTCCTGTGTCCTATGCAATGGATACCACCATTCCGATAGACCAGAGTCAATTTATCCCTTCTCAATGTGCCGGAATGACTTTTGATAACATTATCGTTGGATCCGGAGATATTAATGGCGGGTCTAGAAATGACTTGATTTACGGCGGCCCTGGAAATGATAATATTCGCGGTGGCATGGGTGATGATTGTATCATAGGGGGAGGTGGCGATGACACATTGAGGGGGCAAAATGGGGATGATATCCTGGTAGGCGGATCGGGATATGATATTATAGAGGGTGGTCCAGGTTATGATACCTGTTTTTTTGGAGATGATGTTAAAGAATGTGAAGTAGTCCATTAGCAATTGCAGAGGATAGCCAACGCTCTGGAAATCCCGGAGCGTTTATTCAAATAAAAATCAAACATACTCGATAAAATCTATTACATTTGTATACAAATTTATTCAAATTTCTTTCCTGACTGAACAATTCATTGTATGCTTCTTACCATCAATAAAAAAAGGAGAGCGTATGCAAAAAATATCCACCTGTTTATGGTTTAACAATCAGGCTGAAGAAGCTGTCAGACATTACACTTCCATTTTTAAGAACTCCAAAGTCTTAGATCCAGCTTTTTATAATGAAGAAGGATATGGAGAACCTGGCAGTGTGATGACTGTCCCTTTCGAATTGGAAGGACGTGAATTTTTAGCCTTAAATGGCGGATCTGAGTTTAATTTTACAAATGCAATTTCATTCATGGTAAATTGTGAAACCCAGGAAGAGGTCGATTACTACTGGGATCGGCTGTTGGAAGGCGGAGAAGCAGAACAATGTGGCTGGTTGAAAGATAAGTTTGGAGTTTCATGGCAGATTATTCCCACCATTGTTGCTGAACTTATGCAAGATAAAGATCCAGAACGATCAAAACGAGTGATGAAAGCGTTGTTGAGAATGGCCAAATTGGATATTGACCTCTTGAAAAAGGCGTACAACGGGACCGAATAAAAAACAAAATTAGTCCTTTTTTTACTCCCTATTTTTTCAAATAGGGAGTAAATTTAATTTACCAATCGCAATTATTCGGGTATCAGCTATGACGACAAATACCAACACAACCAATCATCGTAGATGGCTTCTTATTCTGATAGGAGTCCTTTTTAGCTGTTTTTTGATATCCAGCTGTATTATTGTGATTGGCCTGGTAACATTTTTCTATATCTCCGATTCTAATTCCAGTCCCATCAATGAGGTACCAGATGTAACGATTGAGTTAAGGGTAGACAATGATGGTTGCGGTGTGATCAGAGGCGACGTTCAGGGTGACATTGAGGTGAGTTCGTTAACCTGGGTCATTCAAGACGAGGATGGATACTCAGTATTAGAGAGAAACGCAGAAAATGAGTATCAATACCGTTATTTTGTCAGTGGCATATACACCGTCTACATCAAAGCCTGGTATGCAGGCGCATATCACCAAATCAGTGACCAGGTGACAATCGATTGTAAATAAGACCTGAAGATCCAGAAATTAATCGGCTTTTACGTAAAACCCTGGTCTGTTTAAACCAGATCACAGATGTTAATAGGATAAAATTTATTCATATCCAATCAATTGATCAGAATGTTATGAGGAAATGTGATCATGTCCATCAGTAGCGCAACTATTCATGTGGTGATCATTCTGGTTGTCTCTGCATTGCTCATCATCACCGGATTAAAAAAACAACCCGGGATTGGCATTATAGGCGCCATCATAATCATCCTTTTATTTTTGTGGGCACGTGGAGATCCACTCTTGCAAATTGGTTTTGCTCCTCCTCAGAATTGGTTTTATGCGACTTTGATGGGACTCGGGTTGGGACTGATCATCCAGCTATTATCTGTGATTCTGATTGAGCCATTTACCGAGAAAATGATGAACGCCAAACACGATCATAGCGTAATCGATGCTGTGAAAGGTAATTGGAAAGTATTCTTACAGTGGATGTTGATGGTATGGATTCTGGTTGCTGTCATTGAAGAAGGCATTTATCGGGGTTATTTAATGACGGATTTGAAAAATCTCCTGGGTGCAGGAAGCATTGCATTGATCGTCAATCTTCTTTTTTCTTCCATTGTATTTGGACTTTCTCACAGCTACCAGGGACCGAGTGGGGTGCTTAGCACCGGGATTGTCGGTGTCATTTTAGGCGGGATTTTCATTCTAAGTGATTTCAATCTGTGGCTGGTAATCTTCACACATGGTTTTATCGATACGATAGGCATCGGATTGATTGCCATTGGTCGAGATGATTGGATAAGAAAATTTTGGAGAATAAATCCATAATCCAGAGTGGGCATTTTAATTTGAACAAACTTGTTCTATTCCATTAATATGCTATTATCTAATTAAAAATAATCGAATATATATTTATTGTTGTTTCAATAACCTCCATTTATTATTTCAGGATTGATTTTAAAGAAGGATTTTTTTTCAAAAAGGAAGGTTCTATGGAACAATTGAATAACTCACCGCAGGAAAAGTTGTGGAAATTAGCCATGGGGTTTGCTAACACTGCAATTTTGCATGCGCTTGTAAAATCAGAAGTCATTGAAGAATTGCGGTTTGATTCGAAAACGTTGGACGAACTTGTTTATGCCTGTGGGCTCAATGCTGATGTTCTTTTTCGCACATTAAGATTTGCCGAAGTAATTGAGGTTATCAAGCTGGAAAGCGGAAAATATGCATTGACCAGTATGGGAAAATTATTGTTAAAAGATGTCCCAGGCAATCTGTATTATGATTTTCTTTTAGCAGGTAGTGAACCCTGGCAAAGAGCATGGCAAAATCTGACATATTCACTAACAATTGGAGAAAATGCTTTTGAAGCCGCCATGGGAACAACATTCTATGATTATTTGAACAGATATCAGCAGTATGGCAATCTTTATAATCAATGTATGTCAATTTCCACGAAAATGTCATCCAAAGCAATTGTCGAAGCTTATAAATTTGGTTCATTCAACACCGTTTGTGATATTGGTGGTGGACAGGGCGTTTTGCTGCAAACTATCATGGAAGAAAATCCAGATCTACTGGGGATATTATTTGATCAACATAGCGTAATCGAAACCCACGTACTTTCAGACTTGTCTGATCGCGTTAGTATCAAAGCTGGAAACTTTTTCGAGAAAGTTCCTTCAGCCGACTTGTTGATCTTAAAAAGTGTTTTACATAATTGGGACGATGAAAAAGCATTGATGATCCTGAATAATTGCCGGGAAGCGATGTCCTCTTCTTCTCGTCTATTGGTCATAGAAATGTTAATCGAATCACCTACCGATCTGATTGGTGCTTTTTATGATTTAAACATGCAGGTATTATTAAATGGCAAAGAACGCACACAAGAAGAATTTGAAGTATTATTGAATAAAGCAAATTTAAAAATAAAACAGGTTATCCCAACGAAATCGCTCGTAAAGATCCTGGAGGTGATTTTGAAGTAAATATGGGATAATCATTCCATCCAAATCCCCATTGAAGAAGGAAAAACATCGATGTCAAACAATAACTCAATAGCAAATCATTCCGAAAATTGGAAATCACTCTATAAAGTGGCTGGGATTGCCAGTATTACCATGCTGGTCATTATGGTGGTTCAGATCATCATCTATATTCTGTGGCCACCACCAGAAACAGCTATCGATTTCTTCTACCTTTTTCAATCCAATTGGCTTTTGGGTCTATTGAGCCTGGATTTACTTTATATCCTCAACAACACAATATTGATCGTGATATATCTGGCTTTATATTTTTCTTTACGCAAGATTAATGAAGCAGTAATGTTGATTGGGTTAGTGTTGGGATTGGTGGGCATCTCTGCTTACTTTGCCTCCAATATGTCATTTGAAATGCTTTCGCTCAGCAATCAATTTGCGACCATTTCATCCGAGTATGATCAAACTGCCTTATTAGGCGCAGGAACAGCATTATTAGCTGTTTACAAAGGCACAGCTTTCAATGTTTATTATGTTTTGAATGCCATCACGCTTTTAATTTTCGCATTTGTCATGTTGCGCAGTGATATTTTTAGCAAAGCCACAGCCATCATCGGAATCATTTCAGCAGTATTGATGTCAATTCCATCTACAGCCGGTGCAATTGGACTGGTATTTTCACTTGGGTCACTCATCCCCTGGGCGATATTCCTGGTTTTGATTTCCAGAAAATTCTTCAAACTAAGCCACTAGATTTTGATTTGATTCGTTAAATTATTATTGAATATCTTGTATCATCTCAATAAATCGAGGCAAACGGGTGTTTTTGGCGTGCGTCCGCACGCCAAAAACACTCTGACCGCTAATTATTGAACTGACACAATATCTTTTTATTTTGAACGGATAAATCTATAATTTAACCATCCGATTTTTTTATTGGATAGGATGGTTATATGAATAAATCTGTCTTAATCACAAGAGGTTTTGTTTTACTGAACGCAATGATCTGGTTGGCATTCAGTATTATTGTTGCAACCGGTATGCACCCTGCTCTACCAGACTCTGAATTCTATAAGTGGTTGATAGCAACATTATCACTTTTATCTGCAGCATTTTTATTGTTGTTATACTTCTTACTCAAGACGAGAACAAAATTTGCTTTTTTTCTTACAGCAGCATTTTTAATTTTCATAGCATCACTCACAATAATGGATGATTTGGGTTGGATTGATTTTATTGTTCTTGCCACCACTCTATTTCCAGTAGTTTTATTGATTAAAAATCGAAACTGGTTTCTCAAGACAGAAACCGGTTAAATCGCATGTACAAATAAAAGTAGTGGCTGGATTTTAACCCAGGACATTAAAATCCAACTTTTCAACCACCTCAAATGATTATTGGTTAATTAATAATGACTGTCTTGAAAACGAATTTTCTAAATGGTGTTTGATGACTTATGAAGAAAAACCGAAAATTAAACCCAACCGAATACCAGGTCTACAAAAAACAACACGATTATGATGATGTCATCGTGGCCGAAGAAGCGAAAATTCGCAACGAAAAAGAGACTTATGCCCGGCTACAAAAGAAAAGCAAACAACAGCGTCAAAAATAAATTCAGTCCTTGAAAACCACCATTGATCCGAATGCCATCGAAGATGGCCTGGATATTCCGGAGGAAGAGTTGGTAGCCAACCATACCATTCGCAATTTCCGAATGCATAAGAATCGTTTGCATGGTCTAAAATGTTATGAGGATGATTGAAATATCAGAAATGCCATCCACGAATATGAACACGAATTCTCGAATAATAGCCCCTGAATGTCAGGTTACTTTTAGAACCTTTCTGATATAAAAATTCATATTTCGGTATTAACAAAATCATCCATTGATTTACTGTTTGATTTGTTTGTTGTTTACAGCTCGATCTAAAGCAGACAATAATCTTTTCGCGTTTTCAGGGGATTTCAGTAAATAAAGGGTCTCAAGTAGAGAATCCAATTCAGATTTGGCGATCAAGGCAACATCTTCATTCTCATTTCGTTGAACGAGACACACTGTTTTCGTGTGACTTACCTGGTCCAAAATTTCCAATAAATTTGAATTCACCTCTGAAAATGTTTTTTTGATGACCATATAATCACCATATGCTGAATTGAATTTTTGTTTCATTTTCAATCCTCAAGAAAACATAAATGATAGAATTAATTGTGTTTTAACATAACATGAAAAGCTTACATGGAAAAGGATAACACCATGATCACCTATCGCGAGATCACCATCGAAGAAATACACCAGCACATCCTCGAGGTGGATGTCTCGGAGCATGGCGAGCGCATTTATCTCTGGCAGGATGGAGAACTGGTCACCCAACCACTCATCTGGGATCGTCCCCCGCGTACCGCCAAAACCTGGCAGGAAAACTGGGCCAGCGTACTCCCCCTTCCGGGCGTCAAAGCCTGGGGAGCCTTCGAAGGCGAGGTGATGGTGGGCATCATCGTCTACCGTCCCTACCTGACCGGCGACATGGCGCAACTGGATGCCCTGTTCGTGGACAAGCATCACCGCCAGCAAGGTATCGCATCCCACCTGACCCGTCTACTGGAGCAGCAAGCCATTGCAGATGGACATACTTACCTGTATGTCTCCGCCACCGAGTCCCAATCTGCGGTTGGTTTTTATATCAGTCAGGGATTTGTCCCCACCCAGGCTGCGCACCCGGAATTGTACGCTCTGGAACCGAATGACATCCACATGATCAAAATTCTGGTGAACTGAACCGCAACGATATTTTGGTAAGCATATGTAAGTTGTTCAAATCAATGAAAGATGCTAAGATCAAGGAAGAATCAGATGATAAGTACAGGAAGAAGGTGAAAGAGGGGGAGAGAAAATCCCAATCAAATCAATTATCCTGGCAGCAATCTTGTAACAAAATCAATATAATATAGAAGTGGTGGTTTATTCACTATCAATCTATGACCTTTTTGCTCAAAGCTGAAAGCTGAAAGCAAAAAGAAAAAAACTTTTAGCATTGAGCTTTGAGCTAAAAGGATGTCATAAGGGCGGAGCGTGGAAACGATTAGCTCCTAAGCTGTTGAGCGCTTGAGCTATTGAGGGAAAAAAGGGGACGTTAAGACGCAAAGGAAAGACAAGTCGCAAAGAAAAAATCAAGATTTATGTCCAAAAATCCATCAAAAAAACCAATTGATCACTCAATAATCAATCTCTTGCCAATCCTTTTCTTCATGGGCAGGATATTGCTCTACCTGGCATTCATCCCGGATGGCTTACATGGTTTTGGTGACTTCCCGATTTACTTTGAAAACGCGGCTTTACCGGGCTTACCGTATTTCCAATACTGGTCAGAGTATCCACCCCTATACGCCTGGACAATCGAACTGATTTACTGGATCTCTCAGGGTAACCAGTTCCTTTTCGACTTCATCCTGTATCTCTTACTGACCATGGCAGGATCCATCAGCATCTGGTTGCTGGGGAAAATCACTTCGTTGTTGTATGTCGAAGAAAAGCAGACTTTATGGCGGGTCTCCGTTTTCTTTGGGTTTCTTGCCTTCAGCGCCTACAGCTGGTGGTACTTTGACTTGATTCCTGTCACAATGATGCTGGCAGCCACTTACTATCTTCTCAAAGAAAAGGACACGCAGGCAAGTATCTGGTTGGGGCTTGGGATCCTAACCAAGTGGTTTCCGATCCTGCTCCTGCCAGCCATCTTCCGTTTTCGAAATTTCAAACAGTTTATAAAAATCACCCTGATTGCCCTTGGACTGACAGTTATTGTCTGGGGCATGCAGTATGCCCTCTCCCCCACCATGACGCTGGCATCACTGCAATCACAACCATCGCGTTCCTCCTGGCAGACCATCTGGGCGTTGCTGGATGGCAACATGACCACTGGCGCATTTCTACCCATCGCAGAGAAACTCAATCCCGCAATGGCTTCGTTCCGTATGGGAAATCCGGCAGTGATTCCAACCTGGCTAACGCTGATTGTTATTGGTTTGCTTGGATTATGGCTCCTGTTCAGAATTGATTCACAAAAAAAGCAAGCTCTGATCCCCCTGATCGGAATTACCTGGGTGCTTTTCCTGATCTGGTCTCCGGGATGGAGCCCGCAATGGGTGCTCTATCTACTGCCCCTGATTTGTCTGTCATTGCCTGTTTCCCAATCCGTGCAGTTCAGCTTTGGGTTATTCTTTATCTCATTGATCGAATGGCCGGTATTGCTATCTCATCATTATTTTGCCAGTCTGTGGGTCATTGTGCCGCTACGATTGGTGTTGTTTGTATTGTTAATACTTGCCTGGAGTCGGGGTTCAAAATTCTCTCAGCAGGAAGAAGAAGGTGTTGAGGGAGCAACCAGGTACGCAAATGCGCAAAGTTAAAGAAAAAGACGCAAAGAGGTTTCTTAACATTTTACAATCCTGATACAAAGTATCGATTCCCACTACAATAGGCTTATGGAAAACAAAATTCTGGTTACTCTCCTCCGTCACGGCCGCTCTCAAGCGGATGATGAAGACGTGCATGAAGGGCGATACGACTCTCCGCTGACCGAAGTGGGGCGAGAACAGGTGAACAAGCGCGCACAGGAATTTGTACGACGTGGATTTCAATTCGATGCGATTATCGCCAGCACACTGCAACGCGCCAATGAGACGGCTCGCATCATCGGCTCTACCCTGGGTGTTCCCGTTGAGGATGACCCGGATTGGATGGAGTGGGACAATGGTCCACTGGCAGGGTTGCCCTTCGACCTGGCAGAAGAACGCTACCCCAAACCAGACTTCCGCACGCCTTACATGCCCCAGGCTGGCACTGGAGAGAGCGGTTGGGATATCTACTGCCGGGCTGCCGGAGCCGTGCAGAAACTGGTGCAGCGTGGTCCCGGATCCTATCTGGTGGTGGCACATGGTGGCATCCTCAACACAGCTTTGAAGGCCATGATGGGTGTTCAGCCCACAGTCAATCAGCAGGGATTTGCGCTTGCCTTTGGGGATACCGGTTATGTCCGTCTGGCATATTCCCCGGGTGAACATCGCTGGGTTTTGCTGGAGTTCCTGCCGGGTGGATAATCAAAGGTCAACTTTCAGAAATTGAGGGATAAACCTATGGTCACTTATATAAAACTGTATTTTGCCACCCTGTCGGTATTCTTTGCCATTGATATGCTCTGGTTGGGACTGGTTGCGCGTACATTTTATGCAAAGTATCTGGGCTTTTTAATGGTCCCACCAACTGGCTGGCAGCGATTATTTTCTATCTGTTCTTCATAATGGGAAATCTGGTATTCGTGGTGGTGCCGGGGGTGAAGGAAGGCTCTTTGTAGATGACCCTGAACCGGGCAACCCTGTTTGGTCTGATCACCTATGCCACCTACGATCTCACCAATCCGGCAACCATCAAAGATTGGCCCATCATCGTGACGGTGGTGGATATGACCTGGGGGACTGTATTGAGTTTACTGGTCAGTCTGGCGAGTTTTTTTATCGCCAGGTGGTTGATGTGAGGATTTTAGGGCTTCAAGCCTCTTACTGAATGAAGGATTTTGAAGTACCATGGATTCAAATCCATGGATACTCAAATCTCAAACCGGTTCGAAACCGGTTGTTTTTTTAACCATTTTCAAATGGTTTGGGGGTTGCTATCCTGTACATACCTATACTGCGTATTGATCCACAGTTTAGGTAGGTTAATTCCATAAAACCAATAATTGAACGCGCTCATCCATGGATTCAAATCCATGGATACTCAAATCTCAAACCGGTTCAAAACCGGTTATTTTTTTAACCATTTTCAAATGGTTTGAATTCGGGTATCCTGTGGATTGATCCACAGGATAATTTTCCACAGGATAAACACCCACAGCATAATTTTCCACAGGATAAGCATCCACAGATACGGTAAGGAGAACTTTCATTTCAATAATTCGTCATTCTGGTGGCATTACTGGTCATGATTAATCAGAACACCCTATAACTTAGAATATTAAGTTGTTTCCGAAAATCATGATGGAAATTCACAATCAGCATACCAAAAAGACGAACTGGACAGCCTTTATTTACGGTTGTATCGCCGGGATCATCCCCTGGATTGTAATCATGATGTACTTCCTGGGTGCGGTTCAATCAGGCGATGCTAAACCACCCGCCTTTGTGTATGCCATCATCCCAACCCTGTTCATCTTTTTCAATATTTTCGCCATCAATATGATCCTGCAATACAAAAAAGTGGGACGCTGGAAAGACTATCTGTATGGGGACCGTGTCTACATCGTCTTAAGTTTACTCGCTAAAACCACCCTGGCCTGGTTAATTTTTTAGGAACACTCGCACCAGTGTAGAAATTTATCCAAGGTAATATTTTTATCAAAAAATGAAGATTTTAGATAGCTGGTTTATCTCGAACTTTATTAATAACCAAATTCTAGATTCCTCTATTTAATATTCAATTCAAATTCCCAGGGTCCAAATTGAACACCTGCAATAACATCCATTACTAACTTATTAATGTCATCTTCACTAAGGTTTCTTTCATTTTTAATAATTTGTAAGTCTATTGTACCGTTTATATCATCACAACTGATTTCTACACCGGATTCAGAAACCCGCTGATCATTTTTGGATCTTCGATAGTAAGCTTCACATGCCTTGCCTTCATCTGGGACAACATAACCTACCCATGCCATTGAAAAATTCATAGTTTCATCTTCGATATTTGGAATCCCGAAATATTCAAGAATCAGGCATCTACCAATTTCAGGATCATTATGAAAGAATTTATGCACAAAGAAATTGATCCACTCCTCGGTTCCAACTCTCAATATCCCAGTCCCAAAATCTAATGGATCACTTCCCGATAATGAGGACATACAAACTTTAACATACGCACGAGAATCTTCCAAAATAACATCAGATGTTTGCAAAGTAATTTTATTTTTCGTCTGAGAATGACTCAGCACAAGTTGATCTCGTATCTCTTTGGTTAATAATGCTCCTCTTTTAAAATCAGCCACTTCATCCAATACATCATTAGATGTTTTAGTTGCAGATTTTGTTGTGATTACTTCTATAGAAGGAGTCGAATTTTCTTTTGGTAAATCAACAGAACCATTTTCCTGAGAGCCATAAACAATTTCTTGAGATACCCAGTTTATCCCAAAGCCGACTACAAAAAAAATTAAACAAATTAAAACTATTTGTGTTGTTTTAGTAAATTTCCTCACGTTACCCTCCTTTACCAAACTGAAGAACAAAAAATACTATTATTAGGTTGGCTGCCACCAATTGGTTGACTCAATTGATTAACTCCCGTATTTCCACAGCTAAGTGTATCAATAACATTTACACCATTATCATTACCAACCATAGGCGTAAAAACAGAATAGTTGTATCCTATTGGTGCTGCCGATTGGAGTGGTTGATAATACATTTCATAATATAGACCCCCATACCTTGTTGCACCTGCTGTCCACCTGGATGAGATGTTCTTGTTTGTTATTCTTGTCCATTGAGCTTTACAATAAATTTGAGATTGCCTCATTTCTATGTATGCGTAATTAATTGTAAAAGGAGTCCCAGTTCCTGTAGCACCACAAGAAGAATCAGCGAATAAGCCAGTACAATCATAACCACTACACATTGCAGCTTGAATCTTATTTATTGGAAATAATAACCTTATAAGAAAGGAAAGAATAAACAAAATTACTTTTTTCTTGCTTTTCATTGAAATCCTATCTTCTGAATTTGTTTATGATAACAAATTTTAATTAAAAATGTCAAATGCTTCTAGTTAATTAAAATTGAAAGTTTCTTAATTTATTTTTGCATCCTAAAGAATTATTGATTACTTTCTAATAACTACATCGAAAATAGAACTTGTTATTCTGTGGAAAAGTAAATATAGTTAAGTCAAAAGTGCAATCCCCAACACAATCTCAATCCCTAAACTGATCAGATTGGATTGTTCCTTGGATTTATCAAAGAAGATGGAGAAAAGTCGTACCACCGCAATCCCCAGGTAAGAAAATCCCAAGACAGTAAAAGCAGCATCACCCAAAATAAAAGGTGCAGATCCCATGGCAATGAAGAGCCCACCAAAAATCGAACGTACTTCGGATATACCCCTGGGTCCATTATAGGATAGCCCGGTAAAACCAGGGACAGCTGAGGGCTTGACCAATGCCAGCAAACCGGTTGCAATGGTTAGCATGGCAGCAATTACTTTAATATAAATAAAATATTCATTTAATTTTCCTTCTTCCAAAAAAGGTTTCAGGGTGTTTTTGTCAGTGGAGACTGACAAAAACACCCAAGACCCTAATTATTCATTTCATCCAACAATGCCAACAACTCAACATTTTCCGGAATATCCGCCATGGAATGTCCATAATGCACAAACCTGGCCATGCCTTCCTTATCCACAATCACCTGGGCTGGCATGCGTCCCAACTTGAACAGATTGACTTCCTGCCCGTACAATTTGAGCACGCTGGCTGTGGGATCTGGTAACCCAATAAAGGGTAAATTGTTTTTTTCAAAATACTTTTTGAATGAATCTGCATTTTCTGGTCCCAACACCAGAAGGACTGCCTGTCGATTGACAAATTCCTGATAATCTTGACGCAACTGCGCCATGTGCGCCTGGCAGAATGGTCAGGTGAATGTGCGATTGAAAATCAATATCACGTTCGATTTTCCTTTGAAATCAGACAAACGCACTGTTTTCCCCTCGTAATCCTCCAGCGTAAAATCTGGTGCTGGTGTATTGATTGATACTTTTGGCATTTTTTCCTCACGCTATCCCTAAATAAATTAAAGATCTCAATTTTCTGAATTTAATGATATTAAAAATTAATTTTTCTAACCATTATTGATTTTTAAATTGTACAGTCTATCAGCTGAAAAAGAAAGATTTTAGTTCTACAAACATTATACAATCTTATTACACTTAATTGAAACAAGACTAAAATTACCATATCAAAACAAACAGGAGACATATGGCCAAGAAAAATCATCTGAACTTTTATCATCATGCCCCAGACCTTGCGTTGATGGATATCCAACGAAACTCGGTTCATTTATCCTCGCTCTGGCAGGAAAAACCTTTGTTACTGGCATTCACCCGTCATTTTGGTTGCACCCAATGCAAAGAAATGCTGGAGGAGTTGGCGAAAGGGCACGAAAAGATCCAAGAAGCTGGATTGTCGCTGGCGATCATCAACCAGGGCACACCGGAAACGACTGCCTTATTTGCCGAGAAATTTGCCCCGGGATTATTGATGCTTTGTGATCCCGATCGAAAAGCCTATGAAGCCTATGGATTGGAAAGGGGTAATTTATTTCAAACATTCCTCAATCCAAAAGTATGGTCAGCAATATCCAGGGCACGCAAGAAAGGCTATCAAGTGGAGACACCTCCAGAAGGCCAGGATGCCATGCAGATGTCCGGGACTTTTATCATAAGCACATCCGGGCAAATATTATTGCCTTATTACTACGATCACATCGCCGATCACCCCCCATTGGATCTGTTGTTGAGCGGGGTGCTTTCGTCCAGTTGGGATCAACCATTTGAAGGTCCGGTAGGGCCAGGAATTCAGGATTAAGAGGAGAAATAGAATGAAGAAATTATCAATATTTTTTGTGTTATTTTCAGTAGCTGCCATTTTGATGACAGGGTGTGCACCAAAAGAAGAAGAAACTGTTGTTACCGAAACAATCGCTCAGCCCAATTATTTGATCGCAGAAGGACGATTGATGCCAGCCAATTATCTGGACATTTCATTTTCGGTACCTGGTCAGGTCATTGAAGTGTTGGTAAAAGAAGGCGATAGCGTTGAAGTTGGTCAGGTGATTGCCAAATTGGATGTCCCCTACGAAGCAATGGTTGCATTTTCACAAAATCAATTGGAAGTACAAAACGCTCAAATCGCTGTGGATGAACTAAAAAAGAATGCTGAGTTCAATCTGGCACAGAGTAAGTTGGATGTATTTAAAGCCCAATCCTTGTTGGATGAAGCACAGGAAGATTACGATGCAGATGATAGTGAAGAAAATCAGCTCAAGTTAGACCTTACATTAAAAACGCTGGAATTGTCTCAGGAAAAATTGGCAACCCTGAATGAAGGGAATGGGATCGATCCGGCTCGCTTAAAAGTTGCTGAAACACGGGTGACAACTTCCATGACAGCCATGCTCACCGCACAAAATTTTATCGACAATCACGAGTTGAAATCCAATGTGGCGGGAACAGTGGCTAAAATCAATATTCAACCAGGCGACCGCATCAATGCTGGTATGGTGGTGATGACTTTGGCAGATTTTGGTAATTGGAAGATCGAAACCGACAATCTAACCGAAATCAATGTAGTGAACGTTCAGGTCGGACAAAAGGTCGAGGTTGTATTGGATGCCATGCCAGAAAAGACATTCGAAGGTGAAGTAACACAAATTGACATGGTGTTTGAAGAAAAACGGGGTGATACCACTTACGCTGCGACCATCGAATTGAATCAAACTGATCCTCTCATGCGTTGGGGTATGACGGCAGCAGTCCAGTTTTTGCCTTAGAATAAAGGAGTTTTAATGAAACAAACCCTTTCTATAGCCAGCTATCTGGCATTTAAAGAAGTCTGGAGAAATAAAGGCAGATTCCTGTTGGTTGCTCTGGTCATTTGCCTGATCACGCTGCTGGTATTATTTATTGCTGCATTAGGGGAAGGACTGGGAAATGGAAATCGCGAGTATATTTCCAAATTAGACGCCGAATTGATTGCATTTCAATCAAAATCCGAATTTGTCATCGCAGCCAGTCGCTTAGGACGAGACCGTTTGGCAGCTGTGCGAAGAGTGGAAGGCGTTGCGGATGCAGCCATGCTGGGTACAGCCAGAGCGAGCCTTATCCTATCCGATGATGAACCATTGAACATTTCTCTGCTGGGTGTTGAACCAGGACGAACTGGTGAACCTACCGTTCTCTCAGGTCGACAACTAAGCACGGATTTAGCCTCCGAGGCGATTATCGACCGAAATACAGCGATCAGAAGCAACCTTCAGGTCAACGATACGCTGACAATCCGGGTCACACAGGGTACCCGAGACGAATTCTTCGATTTGCGAGTGGTCGGAATTTCAGACGGACAACAGTTTTCCCTGCAGCCCTCTGTTTTTGTCCCCTTTTTCACCTGGGACCTTATCCATCCCAAGTCGGAAGCTGAAGTCAACAGTCTAACATCTGTTGGGAATGTTGTCCTGGTCAAGTTAGAAAACCCAGATCAAATTGAAACCATCAGCCAAAGAATAACAGATCAGGTAAATAATATTGAAGTTGCCACCATCAGTGAAACCATTCAGGCATTTCCAGGATATTCTGCCCAGCAAAGTACACTCAACACGCAGGGTGGATTTACGCTTTTCATTGGTGTCCTGGTGATTGGTGGGTTTTTCCAAATTCAAATCTTACAGAAAGTGGCTCAGATTGGCGTTCTCAAAGCTATTGGTGCAGCCAATCCCGTTGTTGCGATGGCTTCAATCATTCAAATCGTCATTATTACTACCATTGGTGTGATAATGGGTGGCCTACTGGCATTCATATTCTCCCTGACCTTTCCACCCACCATTCCCATCGTTTTCAACAGCACCAATTCAGCGGTTGCTTTGATTTTGTTGTTATTGATCGGTCCAATTGGTGGGTTGGTGTCCATTCGCTATGCTGTCAGAATCGAGCCATTGAAAGCATTGGGGTTATCATCATGACAAAATATGCACTAGAAACACATGCAGTGGTAAAGACCTACCAGAGTGAATTTGGAACCATTCAGGCAGTGGATGATGTCTCTTTAAAGGTAGCTGCCGGTGAATTCGTTGCCCTTGTTGGTCCCAGTGGTTCGGGAAAAACCACCATGCTGTCCATCCTGGCAGCTCTTTTACAACCAACTTCCGGCAAAATATTGTTGGATGGTGAAGATCTGGCAGGCATGAATGATATTGAACGTGTATCGATGCGTCGCGAGAAAATCGGTTTTACATTTCAGGCAAATAATCTGGTCCCGTATCTCTCAGCCGTTGAAAATGTCGAGCTGATGCTGCGACTGAACAACAAACTGGATAAAACTGGGAAGCTCCGGGCACGTGAATTATTGGCTCGTTTGGGATTGGCAGATCGCTTACACAACCTGCCCGGGCAGATGTCCGGCGGTCAGCAACAACGGGTGGCGATTGCTCGCGCTTTGATCCATAATCCCAGCCTGGTGCTGGCAGATGAACCCACCGCCAGCCTGGATACCGAACGTGCCTATCAGGTGGTGGAAACATTCGCCGGGCTGATCCACGAGCAGAATCGTGCTGGCATCATGGTCACCCACGATCTACGCATGGTTGAATTTGTTGATCGCGTTCTCTTAATGCAGGATGGAAAACTGGTGCGCATCTACACCGGCCACAGCGAAATCATGGAATTGATCCAGGGCAGTCGCCATTAGGTTATCAATTCAAAGACAAGATAAAATGCTCACCTTAACGTTGAGCATTTTCTTTTTTTAAGTAGATAATTAAATAGGATCCATCGAATAGGAGATTTCATGTCAATTCGTTATATGAACTGAGCACCTTTGAAGCCCAGGTTGATAAATTGGACAGTGGGAAATTTATCTATTCTGGTTGAATCCGATCAGGGATTGGTTCTGGTGGATACGGGTTTAGGACTGCATGATCATGAATCACCTTCCCGGCGTGTGCGTTTGTTTCGTTATATATTTGGGATTCCATATGCTCCGAATTCGACAGCTTTGCGCCAATTGGAAACGATGGGATTTTCACCAACCAACGTGAAACACATTATCCAGACCCATCTCCATTTTGATCACGCTGGCGGATTACCGGATTTCCCCTGGGCACAGGTGCATTTGGTATTCAATGGTTGTTATCCATCCGCCAGGACGATGGTGGCTGATCCATTCCCATGATCACCTACAAGTTTGATCGAGAAACACAATACAAATTGCAGAGGAATACCTTTCTCCCGTGGAACCGGATCGCAGCAAGCTTTTCTCACATAATTGGACGGGCATGGTCTTGCGAGCCTTGGCGGTCCATCCTAGATATCGACATTTGGACGAAGTAAAACACGCAGCCGAGCTATTGAAATCCAGATTCTTTCATGCAGATGTGTACTCATCACTATAGGTGAGTCTGGCGATTTGTAGAATTCTTAAAGAACTTGAGGAATAATTTAAGCTTAAGTAAAATCCTGATTGTGTAGAATCATAAGTATCGGACAATACATTCTTTAAGAAGGGTAACATACACCAATCATGAGCATTAATCAACAGAATTTATACGACATAGACATTCACATTGCAGAAATTTATGATATGCAAGAAAATAACACACGGGATGTCGAGTTTTTAAGAAATTTACTGCATGGAAAAACGAGGTTAAACATTCTGGAACCATTTTGCGGAACTGGACGTTTCGTTATTCCACTCGCCCTTGATGGTCATTCGATTTTTGGATTAGATCAATCTCAGGCAATGTTGCAATTAGCACAGAAAAAAATCATAAATCTGCCTGATGAGATACAAAAAAGGATTCAACTACAATGGGCAGATGTGACTGTTGAGAATTGGCCAACAGGTTATGATCTGGTTATCTTAGGATTTAACTGTTTTTATGAATTAGCAACAGCAGAAGAACAGGAGTTTTGCATCCATCAGGCATCCAGGGCATGTAAACCAGGTGCATACATCTATGTTGACAATGATCACATGGAAGGAGATCTGGATGCTGCCTGGCAGGATATGAATCACAAGTATGTGTATTTGTCCGGGATTTGCAAAGATGGAACTCAGGTAAAAAACACGCGTGAGACCATCTGGTTTGATGTTAAGGGACGGCTCGCCCGATTTGAGCGGAGATATCAGATCACTTCTCCAGATGGAATTATCAAGGAATACCAATTCACGCAACAAAAACATCCGGTCAGCAAAGTTGAAGTTCAAAGCTGGTTAGAAAAACATGGGTTTGAGGTTTTAGAAGTGTATGGCGATCATTCAACAAACCCTTATCACGAGAATTCATTGAAAGCCATATTCTGGGCAAGGAAACGATAAGAATCGATTTTTTTCTCTCTATCTAATATACTTAAACAGTCAGGCAAACAAGGTGGAACAATGAACATTACTGAGAAAAATGTGAAAAATCTTGAATGGTCAATTAATGTACCAATTTTCAAGCATTCCGTAATTCTGAAACAATTAGGAATTGCCATAGGAATCCCATTTGGTTTGTTATTAATTTTCTTATTGATTATCAGTAAACCTGAATATCGAATTTATACTATTTATGCATTTGGAACGATTTTCCTGTTGTTTTTTCTCACATTTCTTTTCATTATGATTGTTTACAAAGGCCAGTATTCTGTGAGCTTCACCCTGGATGATGTTGGAATACAAACCTTTACACAATCAGACACGGCAAAGAAAAACCGAATTGTAAACGGATTAGCGATAAGTTTAGGGTTACTGTCCGGGAAACCAACAATCAGCGGTGCAGGATTACTTGCCAATTCAAAACAATCAGTATCCATTAAATGGAAAAATATTAAACAAGTGAGATATAAACCCAAACAAAAAACAATCATTTTAAGATCATCTCCAATGGAAAACATAGCTGTTTTTTGTACCGATGAAAATTATTCCATTGTGGAACCTTATATCAAAGGAAAGTTATCCCAATCTGATGTCAGTCATTTATGAATTATTGCAAAATGCCTGCCCCTCCATTCGGTTCCGTATCCGATCAGAAATATTGGGGGAACCAGATACCTCACTGGAAATGGTCCGGTTACAAAAAGAAATCCTATCAGATGATTGGGTTCAAAAAGGTTTCAGCTGGCAACATGCAGATGGCTGGATCGGCAGGGATTTTCATGGGGAAAACAGCATGGAAACCGGGATCAGGGTATTGGTTGAAAAGGGATTGAGAACCTCTCACCCGGTACTGGAGTTGGCGTTATCTACTTTAATTAAAGAAAAGTCAAGATTGATCCGAGGATTTGGAAAAGTTGGTGATGTTCTGGATGATCACAAACTGGGTGGGACAAGAATGATCCAGGCGACAGTATTTGCTTACGCTGGAGTAGAGGAGTCTGAAATTGTTAAGGATCAAATTGCCAGGTTAAAATTTCTTTATGTTATGGAATGCTATAAATGAAACAAAATGGAAGAAATGTTGGTAAAATGAAATGAGTTTTACAACAACCATTACTCTTCTGGGTTGAAATTGTTGGTAGAGAAATTTCTAACATAGGAATTCGGTATAATATTTTTTCATGGAAAATGGATATTCTTTTGCCCCTCTATTGCTGGTGCTCTTGCTGTCCTTCAGTGTACCGCTGCTCCTATCTCGCTTCAAAAAGCTGCTCCTGCCGGTGGTGGTAGGCGAAATTCTGGCTGGAATCCTGGTTGGGCGCAGTGGGTTTGGCTGGGTGGAAGGTCAAGATCCTGTGCTCAGCCTTTTAGCCGAATTCGGCTTTGTCTTCCTGATGTTTATATCCGGGATGGAAATCGATCTTTCCAATATCGGTATGCCTGGGGGTGGTAACCGCAAGAACAATTCACCAAATTCGCATAACAACCGACCTAAATGGATTAGCCCAATAAGCCTGGGTCTGATAAATTTTTTCCTTACCCTTATCATTTCAGGTGCAATCGGGTTGGGAATGATGGCTGGCGGTCTGGCACGTAACCCTTGGATGATCGCATTGATTTTATCAACCACCTCTTTAGGTGTGGTGCTGCCAGTACTCAAGGAAGCTGGGCTTTCTACCGGACGCTATGGGCAAGCGGTACTCATTGCCGCACTGGTGGCAGATTTTGCCACCATGCTATTGATCACGGTGTTGGTAGCAGTTATCTCCCACGGAATAACGTTAGATATTTTATTGATCGGCTTATTGTTTGTGGGTTTCTTCCTGGCTTACCGCATAGGTAATCTGTTTTTCAACCGCCTGCCACCGGTACGGCGAGCCATTGAAGAATTAAGTCACGCTACAACCCAGATAAAAGTTCGAGCAGCTTTTACCATCATGTTGACCTTTGTGGTATTAGCCCAAATACTGGGAACTGAATTGATTTTAGGCGCTTTTCTAGCAGGTGCAGTTGTCTCCATGCTGCGCACACCGGACGATGAGAATCTGACCACACAACTTGAGGCAATTGGCTTTGGTTTCTTCATCCCTATCTTTTTCATCAAGGTGGGTTTGGATTTCAACCTGCAACTGCTCGTGGCTTCACCGCAGAACCTGGTGCTGGTGCTGGCTCTATTGGTAGCAGCTCTATTGGTAAAATTCCTGCCCGCGCTGGTTTTTCGCCTCTGTTTTTCCTGGCGAGAAACCTTTGCAGCCGGCGCAATCCTTTCTTCGCGCCTATCTTTGATCATCGCCGCTTCGGCCATCGGCTTGCGCTTGGGCATCATCTCCGAAAGCGTAAACTCGGCCATTATCCTCGTGGCGATCATTACTGTGACCCTTGCGCCAGTTGCATTCAACGCACTGATCCACCGCACAAAGGCCGGAACCAAACGCCCTGTCTTGGTAGCAGGTGCCGGCGAGTTGGGATTACAGGTAGCAACACAATTATCCAGGTATCAAGACCAGATTGTAGTTATCGATTTTGACGACAAAAGAGCTGCCCTGGCTCGCCAACGCGGGTTGCAATCCATCTGCGGGAGAATCGAGAAAGCATCACCTGAAATCGATGCAGCAATGAATAGTGCCCGGGCTTTAATTTGCACATATGGTGATCCAGAATTAAATTATCAAGTGTGTAAACAGGCTCGTACCGTATATGGGATTGATCAGGTGGTTTCGTATATTGACAACCCGAATGATTTGATCCGTTTTGAGCTTCTCGGGGTAACCGCGGTAAACGCCGCTCTTGACCGCGCCACCCTGCTAACATTAGCCATCCGAAACCCGGCTCTTTACCAATTGTTTTCCGACAGCGAGTCTAACAAAGAAATTCGCGAAGTAGAGTTCAACAATCCCAAGTATGAGAACATCCGGCTGCGTGAACTCTCCCTGCCAGGAGATGTACTGGTCGTGGCTTTATATCGCCATGGGGAACTGATTGTTCCTCATGGCAATACACAGATCGTAACCGGCGACCATCTTACTTTAATGGGTTCGTTAGAGCATATCGAAGCGACACTACCAATTTTTAATTTGTGAAATTCCAAAACTGGTATTATTTTGGTGAAAATATGGCAATCCGTCAGCAATTGGGACACAAGGATCTTCCTGTTTTCGTCGGAAATATTGAACCAAAAGCACCCTATCAGCCTGAACCTTAATTGGATCATTGGATGATGATGGAAAGGAATTCTGTATGCCAGAAATAGAGGTAAAACTGTCCGATATCACCACTTTAAAAGTGGATGCGATTGTCAACGCTGCCAACCCATCCTTGTTGGGAGGTGGAGGTGTGGATGGCGCGATCCATCGGGCTGCTGGTCCAAAATTATTGGAGGAATGTCGCACATTAAATGGTTGCAAAACCGGTGAAGCGAAGATTACTCTGGGATATAAGCTCCCAGTCAGATTTGTAATCCACACCGTAGGACCCATCTGGCATGGTGGTAACCAGGGGGAAGCTGATTTGTTGGCAGCCTGTTATCTAAATTCATTAAGGCTTGCTGCAAACAATCATTTTTCCAGTATAGCTTTTCCAGCTATCAGTACTGGCGTGTATGGATATCCGGTTGATCAGGCAGCGAAAATCGCTGTCAATAGCGTTCAGAAATTTCTGCAAAAACCTTCATCGATTGAAAAAGTTATTTTCTCTTGTTTCTCACAAAATGATTTGGATATTTATCAGAAAAGTCTTCATTCTGGTTGATATTTCTGAATAATCAAAGTATCCTTTCAATAATTAGCGGTCAGGGTGTTTTTGTGCGAGCGGATGCTCGCACAAAAACACCCGATTACCCCGTTTTATTGAGATGATGCTAATCAAATTCTCTAAAAATTTGACGTATTTTTTGGGATTGGGTATATTTATTCTTATGTATTAAGATTTGATGAGAGGTTGTGGAGGAAAACATGATTGGTATCATTACTGACAGCACCTGTGATATTCCAGAAAAATTAATTGATCAATACGGAATCACAATCGTTCCGCTGTACATCATTTGGGGCGAACAACAATACAAAGATCGCGTAGAGTTGAGTCCTCTGGAATTCTATCAGCGCCTGGAAACAGATGAGACCAGACCCACCACATCCCAGGCAAGCATTCTCGATTTCAAATCTGTATATGAAGCACAAAACCAGCTTGGGTTCAGTGAGCTAATCGTCCTCACGATCAGCAGTGCCATGAGTGGCACCTTTCAAATGGCCAAAGAAGCTGCCAAATTGGTCAATTTTCCGGTTTCCGTGGTCGACTCCAAAGGACCTACCATGACTTTAGGATGGCAGGTTCTGGCAGCGGCGCGTGCGCGAGATATGGGTGCTGATGTAAAAACAATTCTTGGAAAAATTGATCAGGTTCGTAAACGGCTGGTGCAATTTGTAGCCATGGATACACTTGAATACCTGCAAAAAGGGGGCCGAATTGGTGATGCTGTAAAATGGGCAGGTGGGTTATTGCACGTAAAACCATTGATTTCAATCAATCATGAATCTGGTTTGGTACAACCGGTTAGTCTAGCACGAACACAAAAATCTCTGGTTGAGAATATGTATAAAAAATTCTTCGAAAAGCTGGACATCCATAAAAAATTGCACATCGCCGTTTTGCATGGCCATGCGTTGGAAAAAGCTGAGGAATTAGCAGCCAGAATCCAATCTGACTATAACCCGGTGGAACTGATCATAAATATGACAGGACCGGTATTGGGAATTAACACAGGTCCAGGCGCATTGGCATTATGCGGATATTACGAAGATTAGTCTAACCTACGGTGGTTGATCGATTCTTTGAATCATAGCCATTGTAAGTGACCAGACATCTTCCATCACCTGTGGATTCATTTTATCGTAGGACCTCCAATTGGTGCCAGTAAGGTGCCTCACTTCCGGCGTGGTGGACCCTCTTGGTCCAATATCCACTGCCAGTGTGCGAATATGAGATAACCATTTCTTGACTTGAGGATGATTGGATATCGGTTCAGACATTTTTATCTCCCAAATAAACACGAAATGATGTTTTAACTGTGATCAAACCAGGAAATCATTATGAATCAATTGTTTCCAGATACTTGTATTGGACTTGATTTTCGTATTGATAATATCCGCGATACTTTTCCGGTAACAATTCCGCAACTTTGAACATAATTTCATCCACGACTTCCTGGCGCACATCGCGGGACAATGAATTGCCATTCAAATTAAGCTTGAAGGGTTTCCCAACCACAATATTAAAATCTGTTTTTTTTAAATGCTTAAAATTCTGCCAGAAATTTTCGTATCCGTAAAAACCAATCGGTAATAATGGGGCGTTGGTACGAACAGCGATGGCAACCACACCTGGTTTGCCTGGTAACAATTTTCCATCTTTGCTGCGCGTACCTTCTGGCAACACAGCAATAACCTTCCCTTGTTTTAAAGCTTCCTCTGTCAGGCGGAATGCCTCGCGATCGACCATGCCACGGTCAATGGGTATAATCCCCCATTGATTGAAGAGAAAATTGAAGAGGGGATTTTTCCAGGATTCTCTTTTTGCAATCCCTGTCACGTTTGGATGATCTACATGGGGTAAGAAAACCGGTACCTCCAGAAAATTGATGTGGTTCCCAACCAATATCAGGGGACCTTCTACCGGAACTTTCTTGAAATCTTTCGGATTGATCCGGCATACAATATGGAAGACAAATCGCAAGAACCAGTTCATAATCTGCAATCCAGGTCGCATATCTGACTAAATCCCATCCATGGATATTACATCTAATGCTTGCGGCATAAGCTCAATTGATAATTCCGAACCGGCATAACATATCGTTTCACCATCTGCATGGGCTGGAATATTACCGGTAATAGCTTTCACAACGACCCTGCGGGATTGTACCATGCGAATAGCAGGGTGTCCTTCCTGGGTGCCACTGATAAATTTCGTCGCTAACGGTAAAATCATAATCTGCGGTACCTGGCTGGCAATGCATAAATTGAAAAATCCATCGCCCGGATCGCTTTTAGGTGCCATATGAAAAGTTCCGCCCATGCGTTTGCCATTCATGATCGATACCAGCAAGGATGGTAGAGTGATCGTTTCATGATCTAATTTAATTTCATAGGTTGGTGCTGTATGATACAAAAATATGGTCCGGATTAATCCCACCAGGTAGGAAGCTGCTCCATGTGCCCATTTGATTTTGGCAGCTTCAAAACCTACCACTGTATCGAAACCCAACCCGACACCATTACCGAAAAATCTGCCATGCGGATAGTCTCCTCCTATTACCAATCCAATATCAATTTTTTTGGTATTGCCGGCAACAATCGCCAGAACCGCATTTTCCAGATCTTTGGTGATATCAATACCAAATGCAAAATCATTCCCTCGTCCGATCGGAAGAACACCCAAAACAGGTCTATTTTGATCATGGTTTTCGGCTCTCATCAATCCATTGATGACCTCGTTCATGGTTCCATCACCACCAGCCGCGATGATCAATTTGCGACCCGACTCAGCCTGTTCTCTGGCTATATCCAATGCATGACCAGGGTACTCAGTGAGGATCAAATCATAATCAAATTGGTGTGTTTCAAATAATTCTTTAATGACTGGCAGAATTTTTTCTGCATTTCCATGGTCGGCAGTAGGGTTAAAAATGAGAAGTGGTTTTTGGGTCAAGTTCAGGAATCCTTTTGGATATTTTCAAAATTTTTGGATAATATAGGAATGGGAAGCAAGTGTTAACCTACAGTTGTTAACCCAATGAGGTTCATCCAGATACGTTAATTCAGTTTTCGTTTGTGATTGAAATGAAACTGGATTATACGTGAAAAATCAAAAGATTGCAGCACGAATTCATTTATAAAATACCAGGAGAGAAATTGGACAAAATTATTTTTGCAGTGAATGGAACGTTAATGCTGGGAGAATCCTACGTCATCCCCGAGCAAAAAGAAATCAACGAATTTAGGGGCTGGCTTCAATACATTTCAGCCATGCACAAAAAATAGCCCCTCACGAGTTAGACCATGTTGACCAATTTGAGCAAATTTTTTCGGATGAATAATTATTCTATTTTTGGACTGCTTTATCGAATTGAATTAATTTGCAATCAGTTATATTATTAATTTATTCATAAAATCCTGAAAAAAGGATTAGATGAATTCCGAGGAGGTGGAAATTCAAAATACTATCAAATTTTCTTAAGTTACGGATTTTTATAAATCCAAGATTTTATTGAAAACAAACAAGGAGTAGAAATAATGAAAAAAAGTATGATGTTAACCCTGGCAATATTCGCAATCATGTCGATGATCCTGGCTGCATGCGGTGGTGCCGGTGGAAAAGAAGCCGTGAATCTGAATGAGGCTACACTGGAAGAAATAATTGCTGGTGCAAAAGAAGAAGGCCATGTTGAATCCGTTGGTATGCCTGATTCCTGGGCAAACTGGGGAGAGACCTGGCAGGAACTAACAGCTGAGTATGGTATCACGCACGCCGACACCGATATGAGCTCTGCTGAAGAATTGAACATGTTCGAAAATGAAAAAGATGCTCCCACTAAAGATATAGGAGACATTGGTCTTGGTTTCACCGCAGAAGCCATTTCCAGAGGACTTGTGCAAGGTTACAAGACATCCTATTGGGATGCAGTTCCAGACTGGGCAAAAGCCGACGATGGTTTGTGGATGATTGCTTACACCGGTGTTACCACTTTCATATACAACGAGGATATCACCGAAGAACCCGCTCCAACTTCCTGGGCTGATGTTCGTGCCGGCACTTATAAAATCACCATTGGTGATGTCATTGGTGGCGCAACCGGTCAGGCAAATGTATTAGCCACAGCTTACGCATTTGGTGGAAGCATGGACAATCTGGATCCAGCGTTTGAGTTCTGGGCAGAAATGGCAAAAGCTGGTCGCATCGATCAGGGCGATATTCTTCTGCAAAGAATTCAGGCTGGTGAAGTTCAATTAGGTGTGACCTGGAGTTACAACGCTCTCACATATCGCAATGAAACCCCGAACTACGCATTTACCGTAGGTGTTCCTTCCGATGGTTCCATCCTCAGTGGATATGCCTCTGTAATCAACGCCTATGCACCCCATCCATATGCTGCGGCATTGGCAAGAGAATTCATTTTCAGCGATGAGGGCCAAATTAACCTGGCCAAAGGTGGCGCTGTTCCTACCCGTACTGACATTGTCATTCCAAAAGACATTCAGGATGCAACCATTCAACAATCTCAATATGCGAATTCAATTCCGATTACCGACGCAGCTCGCTATGCTGAGGTAGGTGCTGAAATTGCCGCTCGATGGGAAGAAGAAATCATTCCTCTCATGAGCCAATAATCGGCTCAAAAGTAAGATCTTAATTGTAAAAATTTATGGGGCGTATCGGCACAATACGCCCCATAATTAAATTTTAGGAGATTCCGTGAAAAAAAAGACAAATATTAAAATTTATTTACTCGTTCTCCTTCCGTTTCTAATTATTGTTTTTCTTTACGAAATTCTTCCTCTGATCATGATGATCCTCAGCAGTTTCAAATCCGAAACTGATCCTGGCATTTTTTTTACCTTTGAAAATTATGTTTCCGCCTTCACAAAACTCTCATATCAGAGAGCCATCATCAACAGTTTGAGAATCACCATTCTTTCTACTGTGTTTGGAATCCTGATCGGTTTCTTTGGCGCACAGGCTGCCCATAATTCACGTGGAAAATTTAGAAATGTTTTTCTGACCATTTTGAATATGACTTCCAATTTTGCTGGTGTTCCGCTGGCATTCGCTTACATGATTATTCTTGGAAATTCCGGTGTTATCACTCAGTTTGCTAAAGTATATGGCGTTGAATTTCTGACTAATTTTGATTTATACAGCAGTACGGGGCTGTTGTTAATGTATGTGTATTTTCAAATCCCGCTATCTACCCTGTTGCTTATCCCGGCTTTCCATGGGATTCGCCAGGAGTGGAAAGAAGCAAATTTGCTATTAGGTGGCCACACTTATGATTTCTGGGCTAAGGTGGGTATTCCGGTATTATTACCCAGCATTTTTGGGACCATGAGTGTTCTGTTTGCCAACGCTCTGGCTGCCTACGCAACAGCTTATGCCCTTTTGATGAATAATTATTCGCTATTACCAGTCAATATTACCGGCATGTTTACCGGCGATATGACCACGCGTCCTCATCTAGGCGCAGCCTTATCAGTGGTTATGATGTTATTAATGCTGGTTGCCATCATGATCAACAACTATATTAACCGGCAAACAACGAAATGGAAGGTGAGATGATGAAAAAGAAAAGCTTTTCTTCCAATATGGTTATCATCATTCTCATCATTTATTTGTTAATTCCTCTTCTGGCTACGGCTGTCTACTCCATGTTTCAAAAGTGGACCGATATATTGCCGGAAGGTTTCACAATAGCGCATTACGTCAGCTTACTTTCCAATAAAGCTTTTCTATTAACTTTAGGGAGAACTGTCATCATCAGCATTGTTCCCATTGTGTTGACTGTTCTGGTAACCCTTCTGGCGTTATTTGTCGTTACGATTTATTTCCCCAAATTAGAAAAGTATGTCCAGATCCTTTGTATGATTCCCTACACCATTCAGGGCGTCATCTTATCCGTCAGCATCCTTTCTTTATATGCAGGTGTTGGAGGATTTTTGGGGTTGCGATTGGTCATGTTGATCGGCGCGTACTGTATCATCATTCTTCCTTATATCTATCAGGGCATTCGCAACAGCATGCACGCCGTCAATATGCCCATGTTAATCGAAGCAGCGGAGATGTTAGGTGCCAGTAAATTAACTGCCTTTTTCAAGGTAATTGTTCCAAACATCATTTCGGGGATTACTGTTTCGTCTTTGCTTGCAGTTGGCATTATTTTCGGGGATTACGTATTAATTCGCAATATCACCGGCAGTTCTTTCCAGAATGTTCAGATTTATCTATTTCTGGCGATGAAACGATCCAGCACTGAGGCATCGGCTGTTTTTGTGATTATTATGGTTACCACCTTCATGATCACTGCTCTGGTGCTGTATCTTCAGAGCAGAGACAACCGGCAAAAAATGGAAAATCAAGGGAGATAAAAAATGTCCTATATTCGCTTTGAAAACCTCAACAAATTTTTCGGTAAGAATCATGTTCTCAAAGATATCAATCTGACAGTCGAGAAAGGACAACTGGTTACACTTCTGGGTCCATCCGGTTGTGGGAAAAGCACTCTGTTGCGGTGTCTGGCTGGCCTCGAAGTGGTCACTTCCGGAAAAGTTTTTTTGGATGGCAATGATATCACCGAGGTAAGTCCGCGTGATCGTGGAATCGGCATGGTTTTTCAACAATACTCGTTGTTTCCCAATCTGAATGTATCGCAGAATGTTGCCTTTGGCCTGAAGATGAAGAAAGTAGCGGGTACCGAAATCGAGACCAAAGTGAAACAGATTCTGGCTCTGGTAGGTCTGTCTGAAAAGATTGACCAGTATCCCAGCCAGCTTTCCGGTGGTCAGCAACAACGCGTAGCCTTAGCGCGTGCGATTGTTACAGAGCCAAAGGTACTGTTATTGGATGAACCACTCTCCGCTATCGACGCCCTCTTAAGAAGAAACCTGCAAATTGAAATTCGCCGCATTCAAAGAGAGCTGAATATCACCACTATTTTTGTCACCCATGATCAGGACGAAGCCATGGTTATGTCCGATATGATTCATTTATTCAATAGTGGATTTATTGAACAGAGTGGCACAGCCATTGATCTATATTCACGACCGCGCACAAAATTCGCCGCCACCTTTATCGGCAATTACAATATTCTCACAGCAGAAGAATTTGGTAAAGCGGTCAATGAGAAACTGAATTGTAAAGATGTAGCGATCCGACCTGAAATTGTTCATATCGATCCTCAACCCGAAGAAGGGGAAGACAAGTACCATTTACAGGGAACCATTTATAACAGTATCTCGCACGGCAACATCATTCGATATGGTGTGCAATCTGGTGCAATCAGGCTGAATGCGGATGTCATTTTTGAAGGCGGACTTCCCATGCAGGAAGGTGAAAAAGTTTTCCTCACTATTAGAAAAGATGAGGTCATTCAGTTGTAGATACAATTTTATCTACAAACCTCATTAGAATAATTCATATCCAAGGAGTGTGTAAATGATCAAAAATATTGCTCATCGTGGTTTTTCTGGTCAGTATCCGGAAAATACCCTGTTAGCTTTCCAAAAAGCACTTGAAGCTGGAGCAGATGGCAATGAATTCGATGTTCATCTGACCCGTGATGGTGTGCCTGTTATCCACCATGATGAAAATCTTAAACGCACCACTGACGGTACTGGTCTGATTGGAGATTATACGTTCGATGAACTGCGCCGATTGGATGCTGCTGTCCGATATAACGGGATGTTCCCGGTGCAACGCATTCCATCCTTACGGGAATATTTTGAAATGGTCGAAGGCACAAAAGTAATCACTAACATTGAACTCAAAACCAGTGTTATCCATTATCCGGAAATTGAAAAACGGGTGCTGGCTATCATTGATGAATTCAACCGTCGTGAAGATGTGATTGTATCTTCCTTCAACCATTATTCCATACAAATATTCAAAAAGCTCGCTCCCGATGTCCAGATCGGTGTAATCGAAGAAAGCTGGTTGATTGATCCAGGAGGGTATGCCAAATCACTTGCAGCTGAATGGTATCACCCGGAATTTCATGCACTGACAGATGAAACTTTGCAAAACTTACGTTCTCATCAGATCAAGATCAATACCTGGACGATCAATGAAGAAACCGATATGCGCAAAACGGTTGCAATGAAATTGGACGCGGTTTGCACCAATCATCCGGATACATTTGCCCGTATCCTTCAGGAATATCAAAACCGATGACACTCACCATTGCGCATCGTGGCTTTTCCGGACAATTCCCGGAGAATACTCTGCTGGCTTTTCAGGAAGCAATTGAACTGGGTGTGGAAGCCATCGAATTGGATGTTCAGCTCTCCAAAGATGGGGAGATCATGATTTTTCATGATGAAGATCTTGCGCGTATGACCGGACAAAAAGGTTATCTGAAGGATCTCACCTGCGATGAGCTGCGTGAACTGGACGCATCTGGGGTGTATAGAGATGTTTTTGGAAAACAAACTATTCCTACCCTGGCGGAATACCTGGAATTGATTGCAAACAAGAATATCCTTACCTTCTTAGAATTGAAAAATGGGTTCCTCCCCTATCCATTCTTGGAAGAAAAAGTTGCTGATTGTCTGAAAAGGTTTGATTGCCAGAAAGGCATCATCCTTTTTTCAGCCAATCATCCTTCTGTTAAATATTTTGGGACTTTAGCTCCGGATGTTCAACTGCTCTTCCCGTTTGACAATTGGATATTTGGATATGGTGCCTATTGCCACAGCCATGGCATCACAGCCTGCATGCCATACTTTCGGGCTTTAACGCCAGAGGTTGTGACAGAAATTAAATCTTTTGGAATCTCCATCTATCCCTGGACAGTGGATGATCCAAAAGATTTTCAGACCATGCTGGCATTAGGCGTGGACGGAATCCTAACCAATCATCCCGATCGATTGAAAACGTTCATAAAAAATCAAAAAACCGAAGAATCCTAGAAAGAAATCGGCCGCCGGGCTACATTGAGTACCATCTCCTGAAAGGCCAGGGCGGCTGCCTGACAGGCTGATTGATCTCCGGTGAGTATGGCACCCATGTAGTTCGTTTCGGATGGGGGTGGCGTGTAAGAGACAATTTCGACTGCGGCTGCCTTCAAGGCTGCATCCAGCGCCATGACACCTTCCAGAGGGGGGGCGATCAGATAAGCGATAGGTGATCCCAATGGAATGTCACAGACTTTGGATAAGTAGGAGCCCGTTTGTGAGATGACATGCGGAAAAAAAGCGATAGATCCATCCTGATTGGCGGAATACCAGGTCGCGTTAACAGTCAGATACTGAACTGCCGCTTCCAAACCAGCGCGCACTTCATCCGGGTCTGGACCCGCCAGCATAGCAATAATTTCCCCTGAAAGCGGCCCGGATGCGTGTCGGGCTCCAGCGAAAAACGAGTGGGCGTACACCACTTCCACATTCGCCTTTTTTGTAGCTTCATCAATGGATACATAGGTTGCATCATCATTATCTGACGTCAGAATACCCAGACTGCGTTGTTCTGGACGTAATCCCAATACCCGGGCATAATCCGGAGCTACCTGAGAGATTAAGCGTACCGCCAAAGGTTTTGCATGAATTGGATCTAAGATTGCCATGTGTTACTCCTTTTTATTCAATTTGCTTCGATTTCACGCCTGAAGACTGGTTTTTGATCATCTTTTTTGCCATTTGAATGGCGTAAGCGCCAGCTTCCAATGGATTGGTGCCGCCACCATCAAATATATTACATATAACTTCACGATCGGCATCCGTATGTCCACTGGATGGACGGAAAGCCATGTAAGCGCTCATTGACTCCGCGCGCGCCAAGCCTGGGCGTTCTCCGATCAGCAATATGAGCACATCCGGTTGGACCAGATCTCCAATATCATTCATGACACCGACACGGCAATATTGAATGAAGAATGGGGTTCCCATCGTTAATCCAGCCGTTCTACAACCTGCTTCCAACACAGGGAAGATTTTTGGTAAATTTACTTCGATTGCATAAGCACTCAAACCGTCACCAACACAAATCTGAATATTAGGTGATTTGACGCATTTTGCCTGAATGGTATTACGGGCTTCCTCGCTCAATCGACGACCCAGATCAGGCCGTAACAGATATTGTTCTTTCCCTTCGGTAATTTGGGTTTGAACACTGAACAGGTTGTATTGCGCCAGAATCTGGGGATCCACATCCCGATACAAGGTATCCTGTGTTACAGCCAGATCACTCTGGAATAGTAATAAGGACCTGGTTCGTAAGCGTGTGCCCGCCCTTCCACCACCGATCCTGGCTGTGGTTGTGGAAATCAGGGCTGGTAATCCTTCTGAATCGATCGGATGATCTACACCCGGTTTTTGTCGCATTTCATCAGTGGTTGGATCCGGTAAATCGACTGTCAAACTCGATAATGATCCTGAGGAATCCTCACGTTCTTCCGTTTGTCCGATAGCAGATGTAGATTGCGTCATTTGCACTTCAAATTTTGAAAGGTTTGATGATTCCTTTCCATCACTCTGTTCTATTTTATTTTTTAGATTTTCCTGCGCAATTTCCTGTAAAATCGCGTCGACTAATACCTTCATCTGGTCTTTATCCATCATTCACCTCAACGGGATAGGAAAAGTGTGGGATCACCGGCTTTCGGGGTGAGTTTCCCATTTTTCATCAATCCAATGGATTCCATCCAGGTTTCAAATTCAGGGGCTGGTCGCAGGTTAAAAATATTGCGGACTGCGGCTGTATCATGGAAAGAGGTGGATTGGTACGACAACATCGAATCGTCAGCCATGGGGACACCCATAAAGAAGTTGCACCCAGCGGCAGTTAACAACACCATCAGGTTTTCTGCGCTATTTTGATCTGTTCTGGCATGGTTGGTATAACAAACATCACATCCCATGGATATTCCGGTCAATTTCCCCATAAAATGGTCTTCAAGCCCAGCACGATGAATTTGCTCAGTATTGTACAGATATTCCGGTCCGATAAAACCGACCACCGTATTGACCTGAAAAGGCTCATAGCGTTTTGCCAGCCCATAATTGCGCGCTTCCAGAGTCAATTGATCCCAACCATGATGGGCATTGGCGGAAAGGGCCGATCCCTGGCCTGTCTCAAAATACATGTAGTTTGGCCCGGCTGGATAACAATATTTTTTTGCCATCTGGTACGCTTCATCCAGCATGCCAACTGAAATACCAAAAGATTCATTCCCGGCTTGGGAACCGCAAATCGATTGAAATACCAGACCCACCGGTGAACCGGATTGCATGCAACGCATCTGCGTGGTGACATGCGCCAGAACACAGCTCTGTGTGGGAATCTCCCAGGTTTTAATGACATCATAGGTCATATCCAGCAAGCGTGACACAGATGCGTAACTATCATCCGATGGATTGATGCCAATCACGGAATCACCACTGCCGAAGGAAAGTCCTTCATAAATGGACGCCCGAATTCCCTCGGGGGAATCGGTGGGATGGTTGGGTTGCAAGCGGCTGGATAATGTGCCTGACATTCCAATCGTGTTAGCACAATGCTTCACCACCCGTATCTTGCTGGCTGCCAGAACCAGATCCATATTCGACATTAGTTTTGTGACCGCTGATATCATCTCAGCCGTTAATCCATTAGCGATTCGTTTGATCTGGTCACCATCCGTTTCATTGGATAACAACCACTCCCGTAATTGTCCCACCGTCCAATCTTTAATCTCCAAATAACTCGTCTGGTTCAATCCCTCAAATATCACCCTGGTGACTTCGTCCTGGTCAGCTGGTAATACTGGATTTTCGTACAAGGCCCAGAGAGGTACTTCCGCCAGAACCAGCTTGGCCGCAGCGCGTTCTGCTGTTGTATCAGCAGCCAGACCTGCCAGTCGATCCCCTGATTTTTCTTCGTTTGCCTTTCCCATCAGAGTGCGTAAATCGGGGAATTCGTATTGTTTTCCAAATAATTTCGTGCGTAATATCATTCAATACCTCAGACTAATGGTAAAAAATCAGTGTTTTCACCACCAATGGTACCACCCTCCCATCCATGAGAGGTGTTCCGATATCAATATAATCACCTTCCTCCAATCCTACCTGATCAATCACCAATAATGGTCGCTCTTTTACCAGTCCTTTGACTGTCTGACCCAATACCTGGGCATAATCGCGTTTGATGATCGTAATGAGAGGTCGCCCGACGGGTAATGAGGTTGAAAATAATTCCAATCCTTGCGCCACCTGCACTAATTGGGGATAGTCCATCCGTAAATCCAACTCCAGAGAGATGGCAAATGGATCGACACCCAGGTCCAGATCCCAACGCTGGAGCGCAATTTTTATTGTTTCCGAGATCACTCCTGGTGATAATTCTTTTCCGAATAGATCAGGTCGAATAACCGGTACATTTTTTAAGGGCAGAATGGCCTGTTCAGCCCAAATCGTCGAGCCTGAAAGCGTCAATGTTTGCGAGCTTGCACCTAGCACAGTAGCCCTTTGGGTTTCAGCGGGTTTAACTACATTGTATGATTTTATTTTCGGTTGGAAGCGTAAACTCCGGGCTAACAAAGGACCAATATCTCCATGAACGCTAACATCAGCAACGGAATTTAACTCTATAGGTGAATAAAAATAATAGCCAATTCCACCGGAAAACATTACAGGTTTTCCAGCACCAGAAACCGGATTGGGCGAGGTTTGATAGAGTTTTTCAGCCAGAGGTGATGTGGTGCCTTCAATCAAATGAACGGTTACTTCTGCCATGCAATCCGTCACCCGGGTTAATTCTGCCAGCGTTGGGTGATCTCTAATCCGGATCTGAACACCCGCTTCAGAGATGATCCACTCTCCAGCGCGCGTGATCGAAGTTACTACCCCATCCTTTATTTCAATTACCCTGCCACCAAAATTCATGGCTGCCGAACCTACCAGATTTCCCTGGCGGAAGACAGCACTGTTGGCACTCCCGCCACCAATATCAATGTTTGAAACGGTGGTGAAATGCTGGCGTGAATAACTGGCTGCTCCTGAACCACGTCCGGCAATCATGCTTTCAACATTTGGACCGGCAACCGTGACGACAAAATCCCCAGCCAGATCGGCAATTGCTTTCAAAATCTGATCAGCATTTTTTTTGCGAGCAGTTTCACCCGTGATGATTACAGCTCCAGTTTCAATCTGATCGGGTACGATGCCTGCCCGCGAATATTCCTGTTTCAGGATTTTAGCCAGTTGATCTGCATCGATCGTCTCTTCATCCAATAATGGTGTAAAAACGATTTCACTTTCATATAAAACTCTGCGATTCGTAATATCAACCCTGGGGATCTGCCCGGCACGGGCGATTTCCACCAGCGACAACTCACTGAAAATCACCTGGGTTGTGGTCGTGCCAATGTCAATACCAACACTGACTATATTATGCGAACTTTTCACAAATAGTCCTTTCAAACGGAACCATTGGATATCCCTCTATTCTTTTATATACATTAGCTTTTTGAATAATCAGCAATTAATCCTCAATAATTTTTCATAGTAGTATAAATTTTCCCATACATCAAACTAAATCCCAAAACAAAGCTACAACCACACAGGATGATTTCAAAATAGTGCTTCAATCCTTATTATATAAACTTAATGGAAAACAACCTTATTGAAGCGATTGGAAATTGTGCTATTGTTAATTTTTCTTTAAATCCTGATATAGCTACTTGTATAATCAAATTCATGAATTGTATACTTTATGTTATCCATTCTTGTGATCAAGATCGAATGTCGTAAATTCTAAAAAGGAGAATGCTTATGAGTATATTAATGGGAATCGTCATAGGTTTCGGTGTATGGTTTATTTTTCGCTATGTTCTTACTTCATTCTTTACTGTCGAGCAAAATGAACGTGCTGTAAAAACCGTTTTTGGTCGTGCGGAACGGATGGGTAATAATATGACCATCAACACACCATTAGCCGATATGCTGACCGACGAACACAAAAAACGTTATAACTATCCAGTTGTAAAGGTCATTCAACCAGGTGGACCCTACTTTAAATGGCCCTGGGAAAAGGTTTACAAAGTTTCCGTTGCCACACAAACAATCAACATGGCTTATGATCCGGATGAACCAAAAGCCAACTCCGGAGGTACCATCTTAGAGGCTGTCACGAAAGATCAACTCAATACCGGTCTAACTGGCCAGATTCGCTACCGGATTGCAGAAAACAACCTGTATGCCTATCTTTTTGGGGTCAAACAACCTATCTCACATGTCATGGGATACTTTGTTTCTGTCCTGCGTGAAAGAATTGCCAGCTTTGCCGCACCTGATAGTCCAATTATTCCAGAAAGTGAAATGAGTATCGTTACCGGTGTTTCCATTAATGATCTGCGAAAAAACTTACGGGATCTCAATGACCACATGGAGAGAGAGTGCAGTTCATCCATCGCTCGCTATGGAATCCTGCTGGATGCCTCGCTGATTACAGGAATTGACCCGCCAGCGGAGGTTGAATCCGCATTGGCAGCCATTAATACGGCACACAATCAAGTTTCCTCGGATATCAGTCTGGCGCAAGCGCTGGCAGACCAGAAGATTGTACAGTCCAAACGTGCCGTAGAAATCGAGACACTCAACGCCCAGGCGGAAGTGGAACCGTTAAAAGCGCTGGCAGAACAATTGCGCATCTTAAAGAGTAGTGGTCCGGGAGCATTGGCTGCGTATGTGCGAAATGTGCGCTTACGATTGTTCTCTCATGCCCAACAGATCGTGCGGGAGGTGGAATCATGAGCCCATTCTTAGAAATGATTATTGCAGCTGTGGTGACATTCTTCGCCATGTGGTTTTTGATGCCACTCTTCTTATTTTTCATTCGATTGTTGGGGTTTTACACCATCGTGAATGAAGGCACCTCCCAGGTATTTATCCTGTTTGGTAAAGTCATTGGGATTCTGAAAGAGCCCGGTATTCACATTCTGCCATTCAAGATCGGTCCAGGTGCATTTCTGGTAAACTGGTTTGGTAGTCGAAAAGTGTTAGATATGCGTCTCGATCAACAGTATTTACGTAGCAATCCGGTCAATTCTGAAGAAGGCGCACCGATGGGAGTGGGTATCTGGTATGAAATGTACATCAGTGACCCGGTTGCTTACCTGTTCAAGAATGCCGACCCACGTGGATCCCTTTCAGCAAATGTCAGCAATGCTGTGGTACGGTCTTTGAGTAATTTGCCATTGGATGAAATGTTGGTGGATAGACACCAGATGAGCCACACCGTTCGGGAAGAGGTAACCCCTCGTTCCCATGAATGGGGTTACAAATTAGGTTCCGTGTATATCCGCAAAGTCCATTTCCGTGATGTCGGCATGATCCGCCAGATTGAAGAGAAAGTGGTCAACCGTTTACGGCAGGTTACATCCGCCATTAAACAGGATGGTGCGAACCAGGTAAATATAATCGCTGGAACCGCTGAACGGCTGGCAGCCGTAGAATTTGCAAAAGCTGGCGCGATACGCCCCAAAATCGTAGGGGAAGCGATGCAGGAAATCACCAGTGATCCGGATGTTGCCAGTGCCATGTTTGAGATCCTTGAAATGCAAAAATTGTTGGATAACAAAGGAAATTTAACCCTGGTCCCCAAAAACAGTGATCTTTTAAATCAATTAATCGTTGCAGGATCTATGAAATAATTTTTGCATCATAAAGATAGATTATCAGCGGGAGTGGACCAACTCCCGCTGATGCTTTAAGGCTTATGCACTCGTTATGAAATCCAAGAATTTCTTAACCGAAACATCCGATGCGCGATGTAGAACAGGTGGAATCGTAAGATGAGCCAACTCCTTGTATTTTTGTGCTCTTGATTGGATCAATAGTGGATAACAACGGGCAAAAGTTTGAGAACGTGATTCTTTAGGCATTGGTTGGAAATACCCATTCCAGATGATGGCTACCGGATTTTCAAGATAATATTCCAACATGTGATCAAAATCTTGAGGGATTATATCGAGATAAACAATCGAGGTTAATTTGCTTAACTTTTCCAGAATTTTGTCTTGCATGTAAATGACACTGCCAGTCGAATCAATAACGATGTTTTCATCATCATCAACATTGTTCAGGTAATCAATAATCTCGCTCAATACTTCTTTTTCAGCGTCTAAATATTGCTGAGCGCGATAAATATGGGTTTCTTCATCCGGATAACCTACCCACTGATGCACATCAAATTTTTCAGGTTTGGCAATTTCTAATTCCTTAGCCAGATGAATTGTTATCAAATCGTCACAGCCAAAACGCTTGAATCCTTGCGATTCAAGTTTTTTTGACCAGTATGATTTTCCTGTGCCAGACATCCCAATCAGGGTAAGAAACACAATCGATACCTCAAATTTGATTTTGATTATTATAGCATTTCAAAAGCCCTCATAGGTATCATCTCAATAAAACGGGGTAATCGGGTGTTTTTGTGCGAGCGGATGCTCATACAAAAACACCCTGACCGCTAATTATTGAAAGGATACCCTCATAGGATATAAATAAAAAGTTCTCAAAGGAGGGAAATCCTTTGAGAACTTCATGAAAATCAAACGCTAAACCTGATTTTTAGAGTTTAATTCCAGCTTCGCGTAATAGATTTTGTATGGCTTCGACATCTGGCATTAATATCCACATCCCATCCCATGACCAGGAGGGATAAGCATGATCCTCTCCAATGGCAATCGAATTGATTTTTTCGGGTTGGTTCAGAACCATGGCAACAAATGGCATCAATTTGACAGCCTGTTCAATGGTCATATTCGTTTCAACATTATCCTGGATTTCATCCTTCATCTGGGATAATTTTGTGATCGACTGGAAACTGACCATTTTTTTCGCCAGTGCATACAGCACTTCCTGTTCACGGCGATTGCGGTCTATGTCATTGGAAGAAGTACGCGCGCGTACATACCAAAGCGCAGTCGCTCCGTCCATGTGGACAGTGCCTTGCTTTATATAGCAATCGCCATTGGCATCCTGTATGGGAAGATCACACCGGTCAGAAAAATCTGAGGCTACATTTACTTCCACACCTCCGCGATTGTCAATAAATTGGGTAAATCCATTGAAATTGGTCATCACATAATAGTCCGGCCGAATTCCAAAGTTCGCTTCAAACATTTCTGCTGTTGCATCAAACCCACCTATTTGAAACACCTGATTGATTTTCATCTCCCATAGGCTTGGAACCTGAACCCAAAGATCGCGGGGAAAAGAAACAACATTGATTTGCATCAAATCAGGATCGAGCACAACCATCATGATTGCATCCGTGCGGAAACTGCCGTCGTTGGGTCGTAGATCAGATCCCAGTAACAGGACTTTGATCTGGTTGCTGAAATTGGGTGTCACTTCCACGGGCACAAATTCATCCTCCATACTCGCCGCCATCGCTTTTTTATCTGTAGAAAAATGTTGGGCGACGGCAACCAGGGTGGTGATCATGGTCAGACAGGCAAAGAATACAAATAAGGCTCCCAGAATAGTGGTGAGGTTAAATTTAAACTTAAATTTTGGCATATGACCTTTAAACTTCGGGATCGCAACTTTAAACTGGCTGCTTTTCTTTGGGGTAACAGGCCTTGCCATCGACTGACCTGACCAATTGTTTCCATTGGCTGGATGCACTACCCTTTTACGAAACTGATTATTTCTTTGATTGCTATTGAAATTATTCAAATGTTCACTCTCAGTTCGGTTCTGATGCGATCACTGGCTAATTATAAAACCTTAACCGTTCAAAACACAGGATTTTCTGTATTAAGTTGCCAGATTCATGCCAGGGAAGAAAAAAAAGACAGGTGATTATGATGCCAGCCCTGGCTACATAATCACCTGTTAGTATCACAAGAAAATTGATTTATATGAAGATAATTTGGGTATCTTCGGTCATATCAATAAATTCAGCAGCGGTAACAATGTCTTCCACACCGGGAATAAAATCGTCCTTCGTCAGGCTCATCATATCAACTGTCATTTTGCATCCATACATATGCGCACCAGCATCGACCAGCATTTGCATGAATTCACCCACCGGTGGAACGTCCAGATCAGCAATTGTGTCACGCATAATTTTAGATGCAAAGGCAGTCATTCCTGGCAAAACTCCTATGATATTCGGAATACCCAGGTTGCCTGTTTTAACCCCCATCATGCTCATTTTCATACTGGTATTGGCAACTGGGGCTAATTCCAATTTGTCAACACGATGTTTGTTAATCAAATCCAAACCCCAGAAGGTGAAGAATAATGTAACGTCAATACCATTACCCAGGGCTGCCCATCCCATGATCAGAGCCGGATATGCCATATCCAATGTTCCTTTGGAACAAATAAATGCCATTTTTCTTTGTTTTTCTTCCATTGTTACCATCTCCTATTATTCACTATAATTTGATATAAATTAGACACAACCTTCTGGTTTCCCGAGACCAGCAATTTTTGCCACTTTTTTGGCAGGTCCCTTTGGAAACAAAGAGAACAACTCTTTGGTATTCACACCGGAACCGCTGGTGATGCCACGTAACGTTGGAGCAGCACCGGTTGTTCCAGCACTTTGTCGGCTGAAATCAATCACTTTCCAATGCGCTTCGGTTAATTCAGCAATGCCTTCTTCTTTTGCCAGTTCTGCGGCAATTTCCTTTGTCCAATCAGAAGGGTTTACCAAGAAACCTTCTTCATTCACTTCCACTGTTACACCTGCTAATACTTTGGTTGCCATAATTATTACTCCTTATATTTTTATTTTTTATTTTTATGCAATATTGAAACGTTTTTCCCAGTTAGTCCATTTGCCTGCCATGCTCATGGTAGGTGCCAATGGCACTTTTCTTCCACGCATAAGGATATTCCAATACATCCATTCGAAGGATAATTTTCCAATATGATTCAGTCGGCTCTCCTGTAGAAGAGCGAAAGGTCCAATACCAGGAACCGGGAACCGACCTGGCAAAGGTTCCTGTTCATAGTTGAAATCCAACAGAACACCTTTCCCATATCCGGACTCAATAAAACAATTGGCATGTCCATCAAATTTTTCTTCTAATTCTTTACCTTCGGTATAGCGTTTGAAATTCTCTCCGAATAAGTCAACAGCATAATGTGCAACTGATCCAGCTTTGGAGGTAGGTACATTCGCCGCATCACCGAGGACGAAAATGTTCGCAAATTTATCAGACAAAAATGTAGATTTATTCACTGGAGAGAAATTGAGATCATCCCCTAAGCCAGATTTTCCAATCACATCCGCCCCTTTATTCACTGGAATACTGACCAATAGATCATATTCCAACTCGCGTTCGTCATAGGAAATAATCTTTTTCGCGTCCGGATCAGCACGTTCGACATAAAAATCTTCCTCGACTTTTATATTTTTTCGATCCAGAATATCGCCAATTAATTGGGAGGCTACCGGTTTGGTAAAAGCACCTGAATTGGGGGTAGCATAGATCAATTCAACGCGATCCCGAATTCCTTTCTGTGTGAAATAAGCATCCGAAAGCATCAAAAATTCCATCGGAGCAACCGGACATTTGATCGGATTTTCGACGACATTGACAACAATGCGACCACCCTGAAAATTTCTTATTTTTTCTTCCAAAGCGACTGCTGTTTTCAATGTATAAAATGAATGGATGGATTTGCCCCATTCGTGTTCACCCAAACCTGGTGTCTCTTCCGGATATATATCACAACCAGTAGCAATTACGAGAAAATCATAATCGAGAACTGTTTTGTCTTGAAGAATGACTTTGTTATTTTCCGGTTGTATCAATTCAATCTTGGTTTGAAGCATTCTCACTTTGGAAGGAAGGTAATTCTTCTTCTGTTTCATCAATTGTTTTTCTGTTGCTTTACCAAATGGTACAAAAATATATCCAGCTTGATAGTAATGAATTGGATCTTCATCCACAATCGTGATTTGCCATTCATCCAAATCCATCAAGCGGGTTAAGTGGTTAGCTACCATCGTTCCGGCTGTTCCGGCCCCTAAAATTACAATTTTCTTCATTCCTTTGCTCCTTATAATTTTTGTGTTAGGCTAGCAATTTGTTGTAAACGCTCCATAAAAGCATTGCGTTCATTTAAAATACTTTCGACAGCATTGGCTGCTGCTGCTGGCTGTGCTGCCAGATGCAGTTGTTCTGCCTGTGATAAATGTGGGACTTTCTGATATGCATTCATAATTTCCTGTTCATCAATACCACAAAGCCGAGCTGTCTCTCTCAAGATTTCTTTTTCTGCTTCTGCATCTGCGGAATCCAGATAAAATTCTCCCGCCAGGAATACACCTTGCTTTTTATTTTGTGTTTGGATCACAGATCCAAAATATTTCAATCCAGCATGGCAGGTAAATGATTCTTCCCGACCTTTTGCCTGATCTGCAATATTCCGCCAGGATTCTTCACAAATTTCTCGACCTTTCTCCGTCGATAACAAAAGGTTGCAGATGGGACCTGGTTGGCTGATTTGGGTAACTTTTTCGCCTTTTTGATCAATAATGACAGCGCTGCAATGACTTACAGACGTAAAAAGATCTTGAATGGTCTGGACACAATGAATTGGAAAAACCGAATCAGACTCATTCACAACAGGCAGGTCGAATGTTTCCCCGCTCAATATTTTTTCAACTTCCCTTTGTGGAAATCGCCATTGATTGCCAATTTTGACCCCTTTTAATCGTCCATCCTGTAACATTCGATAAACTGTAATGCGGTCAATTTTGAATAAATCCTGAACTTGTTTTGTTGTAAGAAAGTTTTCCATATGTTATATTTGCTATATCATGTTATATATTGTTATACGTTGTTATAATAATATGTTGTGCATCTTTTCACAAGTGATAAATGTCACCATATCACCTATTACATTTAGTCATAGGATTCGTTTAAATTCTTAAATCAAAAGGCCAGACATTGAACCTGGCCTTTTGATAAAAATCCGGATACAAATAAATTGCGATCAGATTGCATTTTTTATAAATTCCTTTAAATCTTGTGTTACCTGAGCCAGAGAAGGTTTATGGGTGTACATCATATGTCCGGATCGATAATAGGTCATTTGAATATTCTCAAGAATCCTGGCTGGCAGTTCAATATGATCAAAGGTGTAGCGAGTTGCAAAATATGGGGTGGCCAGATCAAAATAGCCATTGCATACAATTACTTTCAATGCGGGGTTCAGTTGAAATGCCGTCCGCAATTGTTCTGCAGTATTAACAAATTGATTTTCATGTTCGTCATATTTCCAGGATTGGTACAGACTGATCAAAATCTCATAATGTCGATCTAATTCCACTCCCAGGTCACGACGAACATAATCATATAGGGTCGCAGTATAAGGCCCAAGAATGGCATTATAGGATGGATCACTCTCGTAATGTTCTCCTACCCCATCTTTGTCGAATCCAGTGTAACGGCTATCTAAACGGCCTACTGTGATCCCTTCTGATCGGCGCAATTCTTTGGCGAAACGATGAATATCAATGCGCAGATTGGTTTTATCAACATATTCTTTGGAGAGACCGGTGAAATAAGCTAACTTTTCAATGATTTGCTGGCGTTCATCCTCCGGTAGACGATTTCCCTTCATCAATGCCAGCGTGTATTCTCCTGCAGCGAATTCTTCCACATGCGCCAGTGTTTTGCCCAGATCTTTCTGTAATTCCGGTGATAGTTTTTTGTGATACCAGGCGGTGGCTGCATAGGTCGGCAGGAATAATATAAAGGGCAAATCATTACCAGGAGTAAATCTGGCGGTGATAAAATTAAGGATCGAAGAAACTAACATAATTCCATTCAAATACATGCCATAGCGTGCCTGCAGGAATTCTGATAATCCACCGGCGCGAGTGGTACCATAGCTTTCTCCGATCAGGAATTTAGCAGAAGACCAGCGGTTGTTGCGGGTTGTCCATAAGCGAATGAATTCTCCCACCGATTCGACATCTTTTTTCAATGAATGGAATTGATCTGGCTTTTCTTTTGGCACTGTACGGCTATAGCCAGTGCTGACCGGATCGATAAACACAAGATCCGAATGAGATAGTAATGTGAATTCGTTGTCGATCAGTTTATAAGGTGGTGGTAAAGGATTGCCATCATCATCAAACAGTACCCGTTTTGGACCTAACAATCCAAGATGCATCCAGACAGAAGAAGAACCGGGTCCGCCATTGAATGAAAAGGTTACCGGTCGATCTGCTGAATTTTCTACTCCATCCAATGTGTATGCAATGTAGAAAATTGAAGCTTTAGCTACTTCTCCATTTTCCACATTTTCTTCTTTTAAGATAATCGTCCCGGCGGTAACTGTGTATTCCAATTTATTACCATCAATGGTGATGTTGTGTTGTGTTTTTGAGGTGATTTCTTGTGGTTTTGTTTCCTTCTCTTTTTGGTCTGAAGGTTGAGATTGTTCTGACATTTTTCCTCCTTGGATGGTCAATGTCCTTTGATTGTATCAGAGCCTGAAAATTACACATTAATAAAATCCTTCCTGCTTTTAAATCGGTTATTGAAAATAAAGTACAATCATTGTGAGGTCAATTTATGATTCACTTACGCTCGGTTCAAATCAAGAGTCTCGAAGATTCACCTTCAATCTACCCATTCAATTTACCTTTGATTCAAAATTTATCCAGTATCAACTTTCAATCACCGGTAACTTTTTTTGTTGGAGAAAATGGGTCCGGGAAATCCACACTGATTGAAACCATTGCCATGGCAATTGGTTCAATCGTTGTTGGCAGTGAGAATATTCAAAGGGACAAATCCATGTTACCAGCAAAGAAATTAGCCAATTATCTTCAACTGGTCTGGAATAACCGCACCCATAAAGGTTTCTTTCTCCGGGCTGAAGATTTTTTTGGATATGCCCGGCGCATGGCTCAATTAAGAGCTGAGATGCAAACAGAACTGGAGGAGATACAAAAACAAACCAGTAATCGTTCCATCCTGGCTCAACAATTGGCAGAATCGCCTTTCCAGCGCGAATTGTACGAAATGAAACAGAATAAATCCGATTCGCTGGATCATATATCGCATGGTGAGAGTTTTTTGCAATTGTTTCAATCACGTTTTGTTCCGGATGGATTGTATTTACTGGACGAACCCGAAGCCCCGCTCTCTCCATTACGCCAATTGACCCTCATTACCCTGATCAAACAGATGGTGGCAGAGAATGCCCAGTTCATCATTGCTACCCATTCACCCATCTTAATGGCATTTCCCGATGCAGAGATCCTCAATTTCGATGAAGTTCCTATTCGCCCAATCGCATTCAATGACTTACAACATGTGGAAATCATGCGTGGTTTCCTTAACAACCCGGAGGCTTATTTAAAACATCTGTAATACCTCAATCGTAAAAAAATTCTCTTATCTTAAAACTGTTTCCGTTTGCAAAATTCAGGTATGGGTATAAAATTAGCTTATTTGGTTATAGAGGGCATAACCAAAACTGAAAATCAGGGTTAAACCTTACAAGGATGTTTTATTGATCATTCCCTATCCACCCATTTCGTAAGATCCTGAATTACAGGTCTATTTATATTTAACAATCAGGAAGGAAAACAAGCATGAGTTCAATCTCTCAAAGCGTAAAACCCAGTATTGCCATTAAGACTCGTAGTCGAAATTATTTGTTGTATATGATTATTTTCATGGGATTAGTGGCTGTCATGGATCAATATTTATCCACGATCAAAACGACAGCGCTCCCCTACATTCTCGAAGAGTACAAAATATCCGCATCCAATTTCTCTTATCTTGAAGCTGCCTATCTGGCTTTTACCTTCCTGATTGTCTTATTAAATGGATTAACAGATATTATTGGACGCCGGTTTTCCATATTGCTATTAATTTTGATCATGGGATTGTCTTCGTTCGGCGTTTTATATTTCACTCCCAGTATTCATTGGTTCATGATTATGTACACGCTGGCAATCTTTGCCACTGTATCCAACATGTGGACAATCCCTGTGAGTGAGGAATCACCCGCGGAAAAACGTGCCAAGTATATCGCCATTGTTTACATCATTGGATTGATTCCATTACAGGCAGTATTTCCACCACTCCTGATGAATACCCTGGGGCTGAGCTGGAAGTGGATGTATGGCATCATGTTCATCTTTATGGTGCCAATATTGGTTATGTGGGCATTTATGAAGGAAACCAGCCGTTTTGATGTCATTAAGGCTGAAAGGAAAGATGGTACGCGAAAGAATCATTTCTTCGGTCTGGGCGTTATTGATAAGAAAGATGTCCGCTACATCATCATTTCTTCATCCATCTGGTTTGCCTGGTTGACATATCAATTCTTCTATTTCTGGGCTGGTTACTACTTTATGACCATTAAGGGATATACCTTGAGTCAATGGTCGATGGTACTGCTGGTGACACTGGTCGTTGCCATGCTCGGTGGATATTTGAGTGGCTGGATCATGGATCGAATTGGGCGTAAACCTGCTTTGATTTTTGGCTGTTTGGGTCTTTCCTTCGTTCTGGTCATCATGGGATTTGCGCAGGGATTTTTGTTACCGGTTGCAACGGTTTTGATGGGATTTTTCACATCATTTACCTACACCTGGATCGTCGTCTACATACCGGAAGTTTTTCCCACCGAACGACGTGGTGCCTGCATGGGTTGGACAACCACCATCGCCAGAGCTTCTTATGTGATTGGACCGCTCCTAACCGGTTATGTGCTCAGTCTCTTTCCAACGATGGAATGGTTCTGGGTGGTCGCTGCTGTGGTGATTTTGCTACCGATCGGAATCGTCTTTTTCCTCAATCCATCTGAAACAAATAAGAAGGAACTGGAAGAGATTGAGGTTGCTCGAATCTAAATTTGAATGCTCACAAAAAGAGTTGGAATCATCCCAACTCTTATTGATTAATTTTCATAATCTGCAAGCAAATGTTCAACATCCTGCCAGCGTTGATAAGTATGCGCTATTTCACCTTCGAGCCATTTTAACCGGCTTGCCGTTTCAGTGATGGTCTTTTCTTCCTGATTATAAAATTCTGAAGAGGACATTTTTTGAATTGTCTGTTGATATTCAGATTCTAATGTTTCAATTTTCTCAGGCAGATGCTCCAATTCCTCCTGCAATTTTTTCTTTTTCATGAAATTCAACTTTTTAGGTGTGCTATTCCCTGAAGGCATCGTGGTTTTATTGGTTAAATTAGTCTTATCATTGTCGGAATGGGTGTGATTCATTTTTTCTTGAGAAAGTTGGTACCAATCATCATATCCACCAATATATTCTCGCACCAACCCATCTCCCTCCAATACCAAAGTACTGGTGACCAGGTTATTAAGAAACGCACGGTCATGACTGACCAGAATGATTGTACCTTTGAAATCCAGCAATAAGTTTTCAAGCAATTCCAGGGTTTCCAGATCAAGATCATTGGTGGGTTCGTCCAATATCAACAAATTCGCCGGCATGGTAAATAAACGGGCTAATAACAACCGGTTGCGTTCACCCCCGGAAAGCACATGAATCGGTGCATGGACTCGTTCTTTGGTAAACAGAAAGTCTTCAAGATACCCATACACATTTCGATTTTGACCATTAATTGTGATGGTATCCCGTCCCTGGGCTACATTTTCATACAGGGTCTGATTTTCATCTAATTGGGAGCGCAACTGGTCAAAATAGACCCATTCAAGATTGGTCCCAAATTGAATCGAACCCTTGAGTGGTTTCAAATTTCCAAGTAACAGATTTACCAGGGTTGTTTTTCCTGACCCATTGGGACCCACAATACCCAATTTATCTCCCCGTTGCAGGATAAATGAAAAAGCTCTGATGATCAGCTGATCTGAGTAGCCAAAGCTGACATCTTCAGCTTCTATTACCAACTTGCCAGATTTGCGAGCTTCCTGGATCTGCAAGTTCACTTTTCCAGGTTTTTCTCGCCTTTCCTTGCGGATTTCACGCAATTTTTGCAACGCACGAACTCTACCTTCGTTACGGGTTCTGCGAGCCTCAATTCCTTTACGAATCCATAGCTCTTCCTGCGCCAATTTGCGTTCGAACAATGTGTTTTGAGCCTGTTCTGCATTCAGGTAGCCTTCTTTTCGTTGTAAAAAGGTTGGGTAATCACAATCCCAATCAAAAATCTTGCCGCGATCCAATTCAACAATGCGCGTGGCTAATTTCTGCAGGAAAACACGGTCATGCGTTACAAAAATCAGACTGCCATTCCAGCGTAGTAAGAAATCTTCCAGCCAAAGGATGGATTGAATATCCAGATGATTGGTTGGCTCATCCAGTAATAAAAGTTGGGGTTGCGCTACCAACCCTGTTGCCAATAATACCCTGCGTTTCATCCCGGCTGAAAGGACATCGAAATTCATCTCAGGGGCTAATAACATGCGGCTGAGCGTTTTTTGAACCAGCAGATCTGATTGCCATTCCACTTCTTCCTCTGGCCAATCAAACGCCATGCCTTCCAACCCATTTTTTACAATTTCATAAATCGTGCCTGACAGACCTTGTGGTACTTCTTGAGGAAGGTAAGCGATACGCAAGTTTTGTTGGCGGGACAGATTACCGGAATCTGCTACCAAATCTCCATTGATCAGTTTCATCAGAGATGTTTTACCCATCCCATTTCGGCCAATTAAGCCTATCCGTTCATTGTCTTTGATGCGGAAATTTACTTCATCCAGTAATAAATCACCACCGAATCCCAGACTTATGTTCTCAAAATTGATTAAATTCATGCTTCCTCGAGGGATAAATATACTACAAATTTTAGCGCGAATGAATTCTACAACCTTCAATTCAGCCAGATGCTACAAATTTCCCACCATATCAAAATTCTATCAGGTATTGGGAAGAACGTATTGAAGAAGGACTGGATATGATCATTTATTGGGATAATGGCAAAATCAGTCACCACCAAACCGGCAAGATCAGCTAAAATTGGCTACATGATCGATTACCCGCAACTGGATTTCAATAAACTCTATAGGATGTTTCATGCCCCCATCAGCGAACTGGATTGCGGGAAGAAATGTGCTCCCCACAATTCACATGGAATTCCATTTTGTTGTGATATTTGCCATGCGATCCCGGTAGCTTATGACAGCGAATGGGAATACTTGCAAAAACACACAGATCTTTGGCATCTTTGGGACAAGGATGATTGTAAATCTGAAATCACTACTCAGATGGTGGCAATGGATGATTTACCTGATAACATGGTTTTGTTGGCCTGTAAGGGTGTTCAAGATTGCCAACGGTCCTACCGGGCAATCAGTTGCCGACAATTCCCTTTCTTTCCATATGTTACCTCGGATTTCCGCTTTATCGGATTAGCTTACGAATGGGAATTTGTAAATCAATGTTGGGTGATCAGCCATCTGGATCAGGTTTCCGATGTTTATCGGCAGGAATTCATCCAGACATTTGATGAGATTTTTAATCTCTGGCCAGAGGAGATGGAAAGCTACGCAATCAAATCGGAAGAAATGCGAGCAGTATTTATTCAAAAACGGTATCGCATTCCCATCCTGCACCGCAATGGCAAAAATTATTTACTCAGCCCACGAAATGAAAATATTCGGATTACTTCTGCGAAAAATTTCAGAGTTTTCAATCCTTATAGAAATGAAAAATAAATAAAGCGAAGAAGAACTATGTCATCACAACCTACCTCTCTAAAACAACTTAACCGTGGCTACCTATTTGCGCTATCTGGTGCATTCTTTTTATCTACTACATCCATTATCATCCGGCATATGACTCTGACATACGAGATACCCGCTCTGATTCTGGCGTTCTGGCGAAATGTTTTTGTTATAGCGACCCTCCTCCCCGCTTTCTGGCTCATCAATAAACAGTTATTTAAAATTAAGAGCGTTCATCTCGGATTCTTGATTGGATTTGGTTTGATCCTTGCGATCTTTAATTCTTTCTGGACAATTTCTGTTTCGATTAATGGAGCTGCTGTGGCAACTGTGCTGGTGTATTGCTCCGCTGGATTTACCGTATTGCTTGCCTGGTGGATTCTGAAAGAAAGCCTGACATGGATCAAAATTGTTTCAGTCGTCCTGAGTTTAGGGGGTTGTGTACTGGTGGCAGGTGCTTACCAACCAGCCATGTGGAACACCAATTTTGCAGGGATTATGACAGGTATTTTATCTGGCCTTTCCTATGCTGCATATAGCTTAATGGGACGCTCAGCTTCCCAACGTGGTTTATCCCCCTGGACAACCCTGTTTTATTCATTTGGGTTTGCGGGTATCTTTCTATTCCTTTTCAATCTCATACCAGGTGATTTTTTTATTGGGAAAGCGGTACAGGCCAGCGAGTTGATGTGGCTGGGCAATCGTTTTGATGGTTGGATCATCTTATTCCTTCTGGCTGCTATCCCCACCCTTGGAGGTTTTGGATTCTACAATGTCAGTCTAAGCTATTTGCCATCCAGCATCGCCAATCTGATTGCAACCATGGAACCCGCTTTCACAGCAGTAACTGCCTACATATTTCTGGCAGAACGATTGACAACGATTCAAGCGATTGGCGGTATCTTCACGCTGGCTGGTGTGGTATTCTTAAGGTTGTTTGAGAATAAACAATTGAATTCGAGATCAAAAGAACCAATGGTACCTGTTACACCCCAGGAGGAGTTAAGCCATGGACGAGAACCCATTCATTAACTGGTTATTGGAATCTCCCACAGCCACCATCCGATATAAAACAATGCGGGAGATATTAAATCTCCCATCTGACCATTCCGGTTGTCAGGCAGCTTACGAAGCCATTCAGACTTCAGGGGCTGTTCCTGCCATTCTCAGCCAGCAAGTTGAAAATGGCCACTGGAAATATCCCCAACATTATTACACACCCAAATATACCAGTACTCATTGGAGCATGATGCTGCTTGAAGAGTTATTGTGTGATCCAGATGAACCACGTTTCCAGGCAGCGGTTGAGTTCATGCTGAGTAATACCCAAAAAATTACAGAGGAATACTCCCAAACACAAAACACCGGTTTTACCTGTTTATTTGGAAATATCATCCGTTATTGTGTATACGCTGGAAAACTGGAAGATACACGATTGCAATCCATGATTCGCTTAACTACCAATAGCTTGCTCGGTGAAAAATGTAGATGTGGTTACAACTGGCAAATGCCATGCGTTTGGGGCGCAGCCCGATCGATTTGGGGACTCATCTCCATTCCTGAAAAAGATCGATCTGCCGCTGTTGATCTTGCAATTCAAAGTGGGCTGGAATTCGTGCTTGAAAATGTGAATCTCATCATCGACAACCAACCCAACCAGGTTGAGAAAAAAACACATTCTATCTGGTTCAAACTAAATTTTCCTTTGTTTTATCAGGCGGATGTTCTGTTTATTTTGAGACTCCTGGATCAATTAGATCATTTAGATCACCCATTGGCAACAAAACTGATCAATTGGTTGGAATCAAAACAAAAACCAAATGGACGCTGGCTGGGATCCAGCCCTTTTCGACTACGTACTTACAAAGAATTAGGTGGACCAGAAGAAACTTCTCGCTGGGTCACATTACAGGCTACTTCGATTCTGAAGAAAGCGAGGAACCATGCTTGATTGGCTTCAATATTTACTCATAGGGCTGGCAGCTCTGGCAGGCGGGTTCGTCAATGCCATTGCTGGCGGTGGTACACTCATAACCTTCCCGGTGCTAACCGCTGTCGGGTTGCCAGCAGTGGTCGCGAATATCACCAATACAGTTGCGCTCAGTCCTGGTTATCTGGGTGCCACAATCGCTCAATGGAATGACCTTAAAAGCCAGAAAAAACGTTTATACCTTTTCGTGCCTGCTTCCATCGTTGGCGGCATTATTGGTGGTGTTTTGCTGCTAAACTCCGGAGAACGATTATTTCGCTCGCTGGTACCGTTTCTAATTCTGTTAGCATCTGCCCTGTTGGCTGTCGCTGATCCTTTACGAAATTACATCAATCGCCGTTTAAGCTCGCGAGGTGCTTCGTTGGAGCATATTCAATTTGCCATTTTGCCCATTACCTTGGCTGCTGTGTACGGAGGTTATTTTGGGGCTGGTCTGAGTGTGATCGTTCTGGCTGTTCTGGGATTTCTGATCAATGACTCTTTGACGAAGCTAAATGCGCTTAAACAGGCAATTGCATTCAGTGTCAATATCGCTGCTGCTATTTTCTTTGTTTTTTCCGGACTGGTGAATTGGAGTGCGGCATTGGTAATGGCAGTATTCGCCATCATTGGCGGCTCATTGGGCGGTAAACTGGCTGGCAAAATCAAACCATCTACCTTACGCTGGACCGTCGTCAGCATAGGTGTTATCGTCTCGATTATTTATTTTATTCGTTAGTTTCAGATTCCCTTACATCATTAATGAAGGATAAAAACTCGCTGGAGCTCTTCTTTCCATGACCTGTTCAGCATTGTAAGCAACCCGGAAAAGAAGATGCTCCTGCCAATGTTTAGCCATGGCTTGCATTCCAACTGGCATTCCACGAGAATCATAACCTGCCGGGAAACTAATTGCCGGTAATCCTGTGAGATTCCCTGAAAACACATATCGCATGTATTCAGTATCAATAGAAAGATCTGACCAGCCCAGCGATGGATTTTCCACTGGAAATGGTTGGGCTGGTTTTGCTGTACCTGGTGATAGAATCACATCCACCTGGCTGAATATTTGTTCAAAAGTAGCCATGGCTCTGGTACGGTAGCGTTGTGCCTGTAAATAATCATTGGAGTTCATCTCTTCCCCCAAAACAAGGCTCAGGCGCACAGCTTCAGCCATTTCTTTGCGTTGCGCCTTATATACCCGCATACACATAGCCATCTCGGATAGAATGGTAATTGCGTGGGAGATGCGCATCTCATCTAATTCAGGGATTTCAATTTCAATGACTGTAGCACCCCGTTTTTCCAATTTTGATAACATTTCTTTAAACACCAATACAACGTCCGGGTCGGCATGTTCATTCCACTCTGGATAGATGCCAAAACGTAGTCCTTCCAGATTGGGTGTATTCCAGCCTTTCAAGGTTACAGGAGGTTGAACCAGGCTATTCGAATCCTTTGGATCTGGTCCGGCGATGATCGAGTACACCAAAACGGCATCATAGACACTGGCAGTCAAGGGACCTAAATGCGCTACACTCCAACACAATGGCGCTGCACCATACTCACTCACTCTGCCAAAGGTCGGTTTTAACCCGACAACACCACACAACGTGGCAGGAATGCGAATGGAACCACCACCATCTGCACCGATCGCGATCGGAACGATGCCGGCCGATACAGCTGCAGCTGAACCACTGGAGCTACCTCCTGTATCACAGCTGCGGTCAAATGGGTTTCGTACCGTACCATGGTGAACATTCATGCCGTTTGGAGCAATTCCAATCTCATGCATATTTGTTTTCCCAACCAGTAATGCACCAGCCGCTCTTAAACGAGCCGCTACTGTGGAATCTTCTTTAGCGGGTTGTTTTCCTAAAAAGGCTGTTCCAACAGTGGTAGGAAAAGGCAACATATCAATTTCATCTTTAATCGCAACCGGCACCCCATCGATAGGGCTGAGAGAGTTCCCTTCTTTAATTCGTCTGGTGGCAGCCTCCGCCTGAGAGAAAAGATCGTCCCGATTAAGAGCCACGAACGTTCTTAGAGGTTGTTCTCCCTGCTCTGAGCTTTTGATATTTCTAATCACCTGTTCAGCTACTTCCAGTGGGGTTATTTCAGCCTTTGCGTATTTTTGGGAATAATCCAAAGCAGTTGGATAAGGCAAAGCCCATTCTGATTTTATTGGCTCAGTCATTTCAACAGCAGGTCCGTCATCCGATGAAAGTTTAACCAGCGGATAAAAAGTTGGTACATCGTCCACATTTAATGCACGGATTTTTGGAATGCCACCATTTTCTAATAAAGAATTAAGTAACAACAATTTTCCAAATGGTGTTTCGATCAGATTGGCAAAAATAGAGAGCATATTGCCTGTCAATTTGGGTAGTTTCAAAGATTTCAAATTATACGAACTCATGGCTTTTCCTTTTAAGACCTACACAGAAGAATTGGAACTGCACTGGATGTAACCAATTAATCATTTTAGCATAGACATTTCCAATCTACACATAAATTTGACGTCCTTTAAATAATTAACCGCTGGGTGTTTTTGGCTTGCAGCTGCAAGCCAAAAACACCCTCTCATCCCGTTTATTCGGATGATACAAAATTTGATAAGATTAAAGAAATGAAACCTTTATTCTCATGATACGTGTTCAAACTAAGATTCTTTTCAAAGGAGAACCAATGACCGCCTACGTAATCGTTGATATTGAAGTAACAGATCCAATCCATTATGAAACTGTTAAAAAATTAACACCACCGATCGTCGCAAAATATGAGGGTGAGTATTTAAGCCGTGGTGGTTTCACCGAAGTGATAGAAGGCGATTGGCAACCAAAACGACTAGTGATCATTGCCTTTGAGAATTCAGATAAAGCCAAAGCCTGGCTTTATTCGCCTGAATTTGCTCCTATCAGAGAGCTACGAGCAAAAACAGCCATCACCAGAATGGTGTTAACCGAGAGTGATCCGCAATTGATTCCATGAATAACTAGCCCAAGTATTACCAGTCATAGATAAAAATCACACCTTTTTGGGACTGTCTCAACAATCCTGAAAGTGTTACTGTTATTTCTGAAACAACATGGACACGCTCAACTCAAAATTTCGTGAACCTATCAGCGCAATAACACACCTTGTTGCAGCGAGTATTTCTTTCATCGGTCTTATAGTCTTGATTGTTTTAGGTTGGGGCGATTTCCAAAAAATTATCCCGTTCAGTATTTATGGCATCAGCCTGATATTGATGTTCACCGCCAGTGGCACGTACCACATGGTCATTGCGCGTGATTCCATCATCTTGAATTTACGAAAATTGGATCACTCTGCCATTTATTTATTAATTGCCGGAACCTACACACCGATCTGTATATATTTTTTTAGTGGTTTCTGGCAATATGGTTTGCTAATTCTGATCTGGAGCCTGGCTATCATTGGTATTGCTGTCAAATTGTTTGTTATAAATTCACCACGCTGGATCACTGCAGGTGTTTATCTGGTCATGGGATGGCTGGCAATTATGGGCGTCCAGGAAATTTTGCGCACCATGCCAACTGCCGCCATTATCTGGCTGGTTGTAGGCGGATTATTTTACTCTCTGGGTGCTATTATTTATATTACAAAGTTTATGGATTTCTTCCCTGGAAAATTTGGATTTCATGAGGTCTGGCATATTTTTGTCATCCTGGGAGCTTTCAGTCATTATTATTTGATTTTGCGATTTATTGCGGTTATGTAGCCAAATTTTCATACAGAAAAAGCTTCATGAATTACAAAAAAAACAAGTTTAGGAGTGTTTCAATAATGCAGAAGCCAGGAGCGAGGGAATGGAGACCTTTATCATTCCCATACCTGGAAGTGTGCTTTTGATCATGAATTCACTGCAAAACCATTCGCAATCCTGAAAGCCAGCCATTGGTGGCCGTTTGTGTTAATCCTCCATGGAATGGAGATGAGCAAACCCAGAAGAATCCCTTCTTTGCACAGGTGTGGTATGCAAGCCATGATCCAGCCGAAAACAATTCTTACAGCATGGAATCTCTTGAGGACATAGCCGGAGCTGATGAGGTTTTCAAAAATCGAAAAAATTAATTATCACTTGTGTTAATAACTTTTTCATACACTCGATATCGGCGGTAAGGTTTAGCTCCCAGCTTGATGATTGCATTTTTCATGGGATCATTGTCCTCGAGCACGTAATTGATTTCCATCTTCATATCCTGTGAATAAATTGAATCATAAAGTGCCCGGTACAAAAGACTATCAATTCCTTTTCCCTGGTAGGAGGGAATCACACCCAATGCAAACATACGGTATTGAGTTAAACGTGGAATTCCACGCAGCAATTTAAGCCAACCAAATGGGAGAAGTCGTCCATTCAAACCTTTCAGCAACGCGTTAATATCTGGAATAGCGATGGCAAAACCGACTGCATTCCCCTGCTGATCTTCTGCAAAAATAACCCCCTTGGGTTGAATGATCTGTTTCAAGTCATTGACCATGGCCCGTACTTCAGCGTCCGTTACCGGAGAGTAACCCCAATTTTTAATTAGACTTGCATTCGAAAGAGCAATAATTTTTTCCACATCCTGATCCAGGTTTTTCATATTTAGAATCCGTGTATCAATGGCATATCGCTTTCGAATTTTTTCCGTCAGGGTAAGAATTCGTTCCGGAATCTGATAGTCTTGAGAACAATCAATTTGATAAACCAGTAGATCTTTAATCTTCTTCAACCCAAAGGCTTCATAATGGTTATTGTAATAAGGAGGATTGTACGGCGACATAACCACCGACGATGGACTGAAACCTTCGATGACACTTCCCCATTCCTGGGAAACAAACGACCAGGGACCGCGCATTTTCTGCATGCCATTCGTTTTCAGCCAGTTATAAGCACTTACCATGAGAATTTCTGCTGCTTTGTAGTCCGCCGAAGACTCAAAATAACCGAATAATCCTACCTTCTCCTGCCAGAAATCTGCTGCCAGGTCATCAATGAAGGCAGCAATCCGTCCAATTACCTCTCCATTCTCAACCAGCAGAAATAATTGATAACGGCAATGTTCCAAAAATGGATTGCGGATCGGATTAAATTGCCCGGCGATTTCATCACGTAATGGAGGGAGCCAGACAGAATCATTTTTATATAAACGGTACGGCAGATCAATAAATTTCTGGAGTTCTTTTTTGGTGGTGACCGGCAAAACTCTCATATTCAATCTCCTTACTGCAGTACTTTATACTAGCATAAATATCATCTAAAGAAATCTAGACAAGCGGGTAATTTTTGGGTTTGTTCGTGATCAGAAATAAAAAAACCCCACCTTACGATGGGGTCTTCTGGGTTCAATATAAAATTGAATTTACAGGACTACGACGTCAGCAGCCTGTGGACCTTTTTGTCCAGTTTCAATGGTGAATTCGACTGCCTGACCTTCTTCTAAGGTTCGGAAACCTTCATGATTGATTGCTGAATAATGCACGAAAACATCCGGGCCTTCTTCGCGAGCCAAAAAGCCATAGCCTTTTGTCCCATTAAACCATTTTACTGTACCTTTTACACGTTCTGACATTTTATAACTTCCTTTATTCTTTCTAAAAAATTTTTTCTTTGTTAAACAGCGTTGGTTTAGTAACGCTGGGTACCACTACCACCACGTGAGTTGCGGTTTCGATCTCGGGGTCCGCCCTGGTTTCCACTATAGCCACCAGCGCCGCCACCGCCGCCACCGCCCCCACCGCCGCGTTGTCCAAATCCGCCTCTGCGTTGTCCACCGCCACCGAAATCTCCTCGGCGACCTTCTTCTTTTGGCCTTGCAATAGAGATGCGCAAATCGCGATCACCCATTGTGTAACCATTATATTGATTGATTACTTTTTCAGCTTCTGCCTGTGAACTCATTTCCACAAAAGCAAAACCTTTTGAGCGACCTGTTTCGCGATCTTTGATCACTGCAACAGAGGTCACCGTACCCGCGTTGGAGAAGAGGGTTTTTAATTCATCTTCTGTTGTCGCGTAGGACAAATTCCCAACATACAATTTGTTTTCCATTCTTCCTTGTATCCCTTACACCGGTTCATACCGGTAAAAAAAAAATTTACCACTGACATTCAGGTCCAGCGGCAATTGCTACGAGCCTTACTTACAGGCAAATAGAGTATATCACACATCTTTGAAAAGTTGTCAAGGAAATCCTTTTTTTTGAAATCCTTTTTTTGTCCGAACTTAGCACAAAAACTGCTCCAAAACTTCAATTCAAAGATTTCAGGTAACTGGCTGTAATAATTGCTGAACATTGACCAGACGTTGATACAATCCGTTTTGTGCCACCAATGTGTTATGGTCTCCCTTTTCGACAATATGTTTCCCATCCAGAACAACAATCTGATCCGCATTGCGGATGGTGGATAAGCGGTGCGCAATGAGAATTACCGTTCTGCCAACCATCAAGCGTTCCAATGCCTGCTGGATCAACAACTCGGTTTCTGTATCCACTGAGGATGTCGCCTCGTCCAGGATGAGGATCGGCGCATTCTTAAGGATTGCCCTGGCGATCGAAATGCGTTGTTTCTGCCCTCCGGATAATTTGATACCGCGTTCACCGATGAGAGTATCATAACCATTGGGTAACTGTTGAATGAAATCTTGCGCGTTGGCTGTTCTGGCAGCCTCTATCATTTCTGTTTCACTGGCGTCTGGCTTGCCAAATAACAGATTTTCTCGAACAGTGCCATGGAACAGGAATACATCCTGTAAGACGATGCTGATTTGTTTACGCAGATCTTCTAACCCCAGATTACGGATATCATGACCATCGAGGGAAATTTTTCCCTCCGTTACATCATAAAAGCGTGGGATCAGACTCACCATGGTCGATTTTCCGACCCCGGTTGGCCCAACCAATGCCACCACATTTTTTGCGGGAATATCCAGATTGATGCCCTCGAGGACGTTTTCACCTTCGCTATAATGGAAACACACGTTCTCAAAGTTAATTTGCCCTCGTACAGGACCTTCCAGTTGAATATTGCCGGGCAGGTGATGCGGTTCAGGTTCTTCCTGCAATAATTCTGTGACCCGGTCTGAAGCTGCCAGCGCGGTTTGGACGGATTCCCAGGCAACACTGAGGTTGCGCACAGGTTGGTAAAACAGATCCAGGTAAAGGAAGAACGCTACCAGGTCAGCGATGGGAAGTCCGCCCTGTACCACCAAACGACCACCGAAATAAATGACCACCAATGTACCGATGGAAGATGTAAATTCAACAAAAGGATGAAATGTAGCCATCAGTTTCAAGGCATTCAGCAATGACTTTCGGTAATGTTCCACCCGGGAACCAACCTTCTCCAGGGCAACAGTTTCCTGTGTGAAAGCTTTAATTTCACGAATACCCGAAATATTATCGTTTAATATCGCGTTTAATTCACCCAGTTCTTTTTGGCGAAATACGAATGCTGGGCGTACCCGTTTGGCATACAACCGTAAAGAGAAAATCACCAACGGAATAGGCAACATGGAGAATAATGTCAATTTCCAATTTAGACTGAATAGAACCGCCCCGACGCCTGCAAAAGTCAGAATATTCACAATCAATTCTGGAACAGCATGGGCGATTAATTGTTCAAATAAATCAGTATCATTCACCACCCTGGACATCATTTGGCCGGTTTGTTTATCTTCATAGAAGCGAAGATTGAGACGCTGAAGGTGGTTGTAGACTAATTTTCGTAAATCCGCTACCACGCCCCAACCGGCGATATGCGCCATATAAGAACGGACGAATTGCAGACCAGCGCGCAGAAGGTACACCAATAATGCAATCAGCGCCAATCTGGTAATGGTGTTAAAACTTTCCAGATTCAAGCTATCGCTGGTTACCGTGTTGATTAAATTGCGAACAATCCATGGTATCACTAATTGTGCGCCTACTAACATGATCATACTGATGATCGTCAACACCAAAGGAATAGTATAACGACGAGCAAATTTAAATACAAAAGCTAATGATTTCATGAAAATCCTGTTTGTCCATCCCAAATAGCGTTGTGATTATACTAGAAAAACCTTTGGAATCAGGTAAATTATTCTAAATACATCCCAAAAAAAATTTTTCTGTTATGATTGCGTCCATTGGATGGTAAGAAAGCGTTTATAGGATGAAAAAAGGTCTCATTTTTGTATTTTCAGCATATGCCTTGTGGGGGTTTTTCCCTATTTATTTCAAATTTCTGCATGAAGCACCTGCACTCCAAATTATGGCTCATCGAGTAACCTGGTCCTTTATTTTTCTTGTTCTACTGATTGCCCTTAGAAAAGAATTTTCTCAAATAGTAAAATCTTTTACCAAAAAGATTATTCTCACTTACACCATCGCTGGGATTTTATTAGCTATCAATTGGTTGACATATGTTTGGGGTGTAAATGCTGGTTTTGTTGTGGAAACAAGTTTGGGTTATTTTATTAACCCGCTGGTCAGTGTTGTTTTAGCTGTTGTGTTTTTAAAAGAAAAACTAAGAAAGTTACAATGGATCCCGGTTTTTTTGGCTACCATTGGTGTGATTTACCTGGCAATTGATCATGGATCTCTCCCCTGGATTGCCCTGGTATTGGCATCAACATTTGGTACTTATGGATTAATTAAGAAGGTTGCTCCCTTACCCCCCATTCATGGATTAACCATCGAGACTGGGGCAGTACTCATCCCCGCTCTTCTATTTTTAGGTTTTGTCGAGTTCAATGGAAGCGCTGCTTTTGGCCACGCCAGCCCTCAGACAACTTTTCTACTGGCATTATCCGGAATTATTACCGCAATCCCATTAATTTTATTTGCATCTGGTGCACCCAAAGTGCCACTGACAACCATTGGGATTCTGCAATATATCGCCCCCACCATTCAATTCTTAATCGGAATTTTTATATATGACGAACCTTTTACCAGCGGACAACTTATTGGTTTCGGTATTGTCTGGGTTGCTCTGATCATCTTCACGGTTGAAGGTTTGACGATTGGTTATCGTAGTAATCATGTGCTCAAGCCCATCGAGGTGAGGGTAGTCGATCAAAACTGAGCACCGATCCAAAGAGATATTTCAGACACAAAGGTAAATGAACCTATCTGTCGCATAAAAGAGGAAATGACATGATCCGTATTGAACAAGTAAAAGTAGTCAATACAGAGATCGTCCTGGCGATCCAGCAACTTTTTCCACAATTGACACAATTCAGTCCCATCCCGGATGAACACGCTCTTCGAAAGATGGTTTATTCTCAAGCAAGCAGTCTGTGGATAGCCAGGAATGTAGATGGAGAAGTCATTGGTATGTTAAGCCTGGCGATTTACAGAACAACTACCGGCATTCATGCCTGGATTGAGGACGTGGTTGTGGATCGAAAAGCACGCCGCCGGGGAATTGCCGCCCAATTGATACAAGCAGCGCTTGAATTTGCTCAACAGAATGGTGCCAAAGCAGTCAGTCTGACTTCGAGACCTGAACGAGAAGCTGCCAATCAACTTTATCAAAAACTTGGATTCGAGTTGGTCAATACCAACCTTTATCGGAAATCCAATCTGGACTAACTTTGCTCGTGCTTTGATCCATTTTTTGAAACATTGCATTCCGATTCATTGTTCCAGGTGGTATTAAGGTAGAATAATCCTGCCGATCCTATGAAAGATTTGATAGACCAGGGTAGGATATATCAATTTACGATCTTTTATGTTCTTGTACTGTCTTCTGATCTTTTCGTTTAATCCGTAGAACAACGATTTTTGTGGAATAATTGAAAGGTGCTACTGGAGTCGGTTGTTCAGAGACAATCGTATCCAGATAACCAACTACATCCTGTGGTACAGGGATAATCGATTCTATTCCCATATACCGATCAGCACACAGTTCTTCCAACATCTCGATAAATACCTGCCCACTTAAAAACAAAGCATTATTGACCAAAACAAGCCAGCCCTGATGGGCAATCAACGGTTTAACTTTGTTGATCAAACGTGCGCTCTGATTGACAAGATCAACCCTGCCGGCATCTGTGGAAGAGAAGTAGGGCGGATCCAGAATGACACAATCAAATAATCTTTGATTTTTCTTCAGATTTCCAATCACTCTATAAAAATCACCTACCAAAAATTTCATTTTTTCCACAGGAATATTATTCAGGGAACAGGAAATTTTTGAAACATCCAGAAAACGACGATTTAAATCCACCTGAATCACCTGCCCGGCATCTCCAGCCAGTGCCGCAATTCCCAGACTGCCGGTGTAAGCAAAGGTGTTCAAAACAGTTTTTCCAGCCATGTTCTCCAACAACCATGTTCTTAAATAACGTGTATCAAGATAAAAACTTGAATCCTGATTGATGGTTAGATTGAGAGCATAGCGGATACCTGTCTCCATAATCTCTGTGGAAAGTTGATTTCCATGAATAATAATTCCCCGTTTGTCTTCCAATTGGCTGGCGTACCTTCGTTTATGTAAAACGGTATCCAGCCAGGGAATCCACTCCCGATACAGATCAGAAATTTCTCTGGCATCCTGAGAATCAGATGGTTCCTCTTTGATATAGTCATTAATCACCAGGGTTTTTCCGAACAGCTCAATCACCCAGCGTGAATCACCTTCCAGAAAGCCATTAAACAGTCGTAAGGCTGACTTGCCATCCTCTAATAATCGCGAACGATTTTGATAAGCCCTGAACAATATATGCTGTAATTGACTCTTTTCAGAATTCATTTTTGCCTGACCACTACGTTTGTTTATTTTATTCATTATAGAGGAAAGTAGCAGAATATTTTCATTCCTTGTTGGACAGACGCACGCGAAATTGTGCCGAAAGTAAAAACAGGTAAAATTAAAGAAAAGATTGAGGTTTTTATGGGCTATCCCGTTTTACAAAGAGAATTAACTGTTCATTTACATAATGGCAACTGGTATTTGCGTCCTATTGAAGATCCAAGAGTTCTGGGTCCGGTGGATCATGGCTGGTATCGTTATAATGCTTACCCGGATAGCTTCACCTTTGGAGAAGGTTTGCTGGCTGGCAGCTCCATCCCAGGATCACGTCGCTTGGTTTTTGCCAGTTGGAGCCCGCAGTGGGATGGATTTTACATTTCCAGCATGGGTGGAGCAGCTTATTCGTTTCATAATTTAGGCGTAAATTATGTGGCGCTACGTGGAAGATGTGAAGAACCTTCTGTCGTCATTATGAACCACAAACAGGGTGAGGTCTCTGTACGCCTGGAAGCAATCAATGTGGAATCCATCTGGACACGCTATGCCTCTGAAGATGGAGCGCCATTATATGGATTTTATGCATTACAACAAGCCATATTCGACCGCTATGCAAATGAATTTCCAGAAAATCGCTTTCGGATCTTTGCCATTGGTCCAGCTTCAAAATATACCCGCGAAGGCATTATCGGATCTAATCCGATCCGTAAAGGCAAGTTAACACATGTGATTGATTGGGCTGGAAGAGGTGGGTTGGGATCACGTTTATTCCAAAACCACAATGTGGTTGGCTGTATTTTTGGAGGTGAATGGGAGGATCCGGATTTGCGAGACTCGGCTGAGATTGATCAATACTTCTTGGAGCATTTTGGTAAAAAGACCATTCAGACCGATCTGGCTGTCACCCAGAAATATCGTTATTTTCCTGAATTTGAGACGGGAGGTACTTTCGGTGTCAATATGCGCACCATGGATGACCTCATAATGAGTTTTAATTACAGGTCGATTTATAAAACTGCTGAAGAACGTCTTTTACAACACGAGAATTTCATCCTGAAACATTACTTAAAACAATTCAACGAAGAAACAATTGCCACCAAGAGCTTTCAGCACTGTGGGGAACCCTGTGCTGTTGTATGTAAAAAAATGAAGGATCAATACAAGAAGGATTATGAGCCATATCTTGCATTGGGTCCCCAGGTCGGTGTCTTTGATCAGCGTGCTGCGGAAGTGCTGAATGATCATGCCGATGCCATGGGATTTGATGCCATTCAATTAGGCGGCACATTGGCATGGATTATGGAAATTCTGCAGGAGGGATTAATTCCTGCCCATGATTTTGGATTCCCACCTGCCAGTGAAATGGCGTTTGATTTTGCTTCCGATTCAGATCATTTTGATCTGGTCAAAGATAGTATGAAGAATGCCAATTATGCCAGTGCTTTGATAGATGCAATCTTATTCGACCTGCGCTGTGATGTTTTTCGACAGGGAATCCGATCCGCTGCCCGTGATCTGGACAAGAAATACAAAGTCAACACAACCGATCGTGCTGTTTTCATCCGGCATGGCGAAAGTGGACATATGGTACCCAATCAATATTGGACACCCGGTATGTTGAGTCCCATGCCTGTGATGGGAAAATATTTCGTTTTCTACAACAATGAATTCCTGCCACCCTATGAGTTGGGAAAAAAGAACGTCGAACGCATGGTGTATGAATTATTTAATGACAACAGTGGTATCTGCCGCTTTCATCGTAAGTGGGCAGAAGCGATCACCGATGAAATTTTGTATGCGCATTATGATCTGACGGTGGACTACAAAGCGCACCAATTCCAACTGGCCAGGGAGATATTTGATCGCGAGGAAATGAAAAGCTTGCCCTGGAATAGTGAAAGAGTGATTGATCTTGTCGTCGCTTTCCTGGAATTCTGGCAGGTACAGGAGTTAAATCATCCAGAATTAACCCATTGGATCGAAAGGTTTAAGGAAGATAAAAAGAAAACAGCCCTGGTGTTCTGGCAGGAGATCCGGCGTGGTCAGGATGATGCGTTCAAAGCAGGCGCTGAAATGATTCCCGAACAGCTCTCGCCCGGACAACAAAATAACAACCATCAACAAACATAAACTTCGAGACTCAGTGATTTAGAAAACAGGTGAATTTTGTCCTACTTTGAAATTGGAATTTTTGCACCCATCCATCATGAAAATATTGGCACTCTCTGGCGTTCTGCTTATCAATTAGGAGCCGCAGGAATCTTCATCATTGGTAAATGGCGTCGCACCCAGGCGAGTGACACAGCCAACACCCGTCTGGAAATCCCATTTCGCAACTACCCCACCTGGGATGACTTCCTGCAGCATCGTCCCATCGGTGCCAGATTAATCGGCATTGAGATGGGAGGAAAGCCATTAAATCGCTTCCAACATCCTGTTCAGGCAATTTACATTCTCGGTTCTGAAGCGAATGGATTACCTGCCTATGTGCAGGAGCAATGTGATGAAGTCATCAGCATAGACTCTATTCGGGATTCGTCCTACAATGTAGCCGTCGCGGGCAGCATTGTGTTATATCATCGATTATTAAAATTGACAGCAGGTGCACAATGAGATGGATTGGACAAACCAACGTCCTGTCGATTCGTCCATTCCGAACAGAAGACCGGGATGGTTTATTCAAGATCGCAGCAGATACGGCATTCTTTGGTGAACCAATCGAAATTTATATGGAAGACCGCAGAATTTTTCTGGATGCCTTTTATGCATACTACACCGATTATGAACCAGAACACAGCTGGGTTGCTACCGCCAATGATGAAGTGGTAGGATTTCTGACCGGATGCGTGGATTCTGCCAGAAAAGATCAGATCGTGAATAAACACATAAACCCCAGAATGCTTTTACGGCTTCTCACAGGCTATTATCATGTTGGACCGAAAGCCAGGCGTTATCTAGGGAGGATGTGGAAATCCAAGCGCAATCATCTTTACCCATCTGTAGATCTTGAGGAGTATCCAGCGCACTTGCATATCAATGTTGATGAAAAATGGCGTGGAAATGGGATCGGCATCCGCTTGATGAAAGTATATCTTGATCAATTGACTTACCTGAAAGTGCCTGGTGTTCATTTAGGCACATCCAGTGAAAATCTGGTTGCCTGCCAGCTTTATGAGAAATTAGGATTTCGTCTGATCGAGGAAAAACCAAGCATCCTCTGGGAAGGCATAGTGGATCACCCGGTTCAGAACAGGGCATATGCAATGAAATTAACAGCGTTTGAAAATTCCACTGCTTTCAAATAAGAATCTGTTTCGATCGATTTCTATTCAGAATTTGTTTGTGCTCTGTGCTGAATTAATTCGGCCACAATGCTGATGGCAATTTCTTCGGGGGTCTCTGCACCAATGTTGAGGCCAATGGGTGAATGTACTTGAGCTAATACCTTCTCAGGAATTCCATCATTCAATAATGCTTCAAATGTCAGTTTGATTTTACGGCGGCTGCCAATCATTCCGATAATGGAAAAATCATTATGAAGAATGTACCTGATCATCCTTGTCAGAATCCACTCTTATTTTCCATCATCATTCATGCCGAATTATTATATAATTTGTTCTCTAGCTAACAGTCAATATTCCAGTGACTCTGAATAAAGGAAGTGACCAGATGATCCCAGCCCCTAAATACCCCTATCCATTTATTGACCATATTATTATTTCGGAAGAAGAAATACAAGAACGCGTGAAAACACTCGGTGAACAAATCACGGAAGAATACAAAGATTCTGAAAAAATTTTATTAATGGGGCTGTTGCGTGGCAGCGTCATGTTCATCACGGATTTGATGCGTCAGATCCAGAGACCACTCACAATTGATTTTATGTCAGTTTCATCGTATTCTGGTACATCATCCAGTGGATTTGTGCGGATTGATTCGGATCATAAATCCAATATTCATGGCTGGGATGTCATTTTGATCGATGATATCGTCGATACTGGATATACCATTCACACAGTAAGAAAATTACTGGCTGATCGAAAACCAAACAGTCTAAAGACCTGCGCGTTACTGGATAAAGTTGAACGCCATAAAATTGACATAAAAATCGATTACCTGGGTTTTTCCATCCCGGATTATTTTGTGGTTGGCTATGGTCTCGACCTGGATGAAAAAGGCAGAAATTTGCCTTATATTGCCTCAGTCGACCTGAAACGCTACCAGGAATTATACGGGGATCTCAACTGATCAAAATCCTGATTGATTAGTTTATCCAGCCACCTGCTTTCATGGTCTTTATCGTCCAGTCAATAACTTTTTCTCTGGCTAAAAGATCGTAGGATAGACGTGATGATGGAACTGAGATTTTCTTTTCAAAATATAATCCTGTGAGCCCCTCAACTTCCGGGGATGTAGCCAGATAAACAGGTGTTTCTGCGCCAACAGTGACACCTTCACCTGTCATGTTAAATCCATTCACCAGCATTTTCGTCGTCACCATGCCAGGATGTAATGCATTCACCGTGACACCTGTTCCTGATAATTCATCCGCCAGGCAATAAGTAAAATACATCAACATCAATTTAGAATCGGCATATGCTTTATAACTGTCAAAGAATTGACTGGAGTGATTGGTTAATTCTTCCAAATCTATACGACCCCGTTTATGAGCAATCGACGAAACATTTACAACGCGCGCTGGGGCACTTTTAAGTAATAAATTTTGCAGGTTTTTTGTTAACACATATACAGCCAGATAATTGACAACAAGGTTGATTTCAAAACCATCCGGATTGATCTCTTTGTGAGTATTATATATTCCAGCATTATTGATTAAAACATCCAACCGGTGATAGCGTTCCTGGATTGTTTCTGCCATTCTTCTGGTTTTTGACAGGGAAGTAAAATCTGTGCTGATGGGATCAATCACAGACCCTGGAAATTGTATCTGTATTTCTGCAGCAGTTCGCTTACATTTTTCTTCATTACGACCATGCAAGATTATGTGATATCCCTGACCTGCAAGTTCGTATGCTATTTGTTTCCCAATACCATCTGTTGCACCAGTAATTAAGATGGTTTTATCCATTTATGTCATTCCTTCACAAATAATTGCTATGTAAGTATAACAAAAACCAATTCTGTTGTTAACCTTAATTAAAACCTTAATTAAAACCTTGTTAAATAAAATCTTAAATAAAACCATCTGATATGGAATTCACAAGACGGTACCCTCCAAATATTTAATGGTTTTCCTTCACAAATTTTGAAAAAGGAAATTGAATAGTTATGGCGTTGGTGTCAGTGTTAGCGTTAATGTAGGTGTATTGGTAATTGTGGCTGTCGGTGTGGCAGTTAACTGGTAAACATAAATTTTTGGTACCCAACCCTGTCGACCTTCTTCATCAATGACTTTTACCCAAACGAGATATTCATAAACTAATTCTTCAGGTAATACGGTCAATAATTGGTTGGAACGTAAAGTTCCAATGACAGGTCCACCAGGTGACTGATATAAACGAAGTAACGGAACCCCTGTTAAGAAAACACGCGCCTGCGCTGGTGTTGCAGTGGATGTGATGGTAGCTGTTGGCAGGAAGGTAGCAGTTGCTGTAGACGTATATGTCGCAGTTGCTGTTGTTGTGAAAGTTCTTGTTGGAGACGGTCCAGGTGTGAATGTTAATGTCGGGGAGGGTGTATGGGTCGCCGTTGGTGGAATTAAGGGATCCAGTCGTTCCGCAAAGATTTGATTTACACGTAACGAGACCGGTTGGTTGAGAGAAGTGACAATCGATTCCTGTAAAGCAATTACCTGTTCATACCGTAATGGATTGTTGGTCCGAATTGTCATTACAATCGCAATTGTTTCACTCTCCTGAGTGGTCGTAAAATCAACCAGTTCTGCATTGTTGATTTCGTTAACTTTTTCATTCAGAATCTCGCTCAATGCCCGATACTCAGTTGCTTGCTTGACAAAATCAATACTGAAATATGTAAGCGGTATCATTAAAATCACAATTAATAACGCGGAAAGCTGTAAGCTGGGTGGAAGTTTTCGGTTGTTATCTAAGGGATAGGGATTAAATCCTCGCATAAAAAATACAAACGCTGCTGCAAAAGCGATAGTAACTGCATTGGTAGTAAACAAAAGAAAAGCACCACCAGCAACATCCCATCGTTGGATTGCGATGCCAATCCCGACTGTGCAAATTGGTGGCATCAAAGCAGTTGCTATAGCAACACCTGGCAAAGCCGCGGATAATCGTTCCTCCGTTAATGAATAGGCCGCCGCTATGCCACCTGCAAGAGCAATCATAAGATCGATGGGACTGGGATGGGTTCTGGAAATAATCTCTTGTGGTAATTCATGCAATGAGACAAATGGTAGATACGAGTTAATGAAAGTAAAAAGCGCGGATAATGCAACTGCCAATAATGCGCCTCTAATCAAAGCAGAGATAGCTGATTTCAATAGCGTTCTACGACCAATCATCGATGCCAGACCAATCCCAATGATGGGTGACATCAACGGAGCAACCAGCATTGCCCCGATAATCACAGCCGGAGAGTCGGTTATTAAGCCCAGTGTAGCGATACTGGTCGAAAGAATGACCAGCAGAAAGTAATCAAAACCAGGGGAAGATGATTCAGTAATATCTGCAATGATCTCCCGACGCTGATCAAAAGGAATTTTTCGAACCGGGGATTTAATGTTTGCAAAGAAATAAGAAAATTTACCCATTATGTTATGGTTCCGCGTAAAGAGATCATTTATGCTGCCAGGTTCTCACCTGATTTCTCCCGAATTGCTTTGCTTCATATAATGCTTTATCGCTCTCGTCAATCAGGTGGTCTAGAGACAGGGTTGTGAATCTGAAACAGGATACTCCCAGGCTTATGGTTATAAATGCCTGGGCGGTTACCAATAGAAATGGATACTGGGCTGTAACTTCGCGCAAACGTTCGGCCACCTGAATTGCATCCCCAAGGTTCGTTTCAGGCAGAAGGATTATAAATTCTTCACCCCCAAACCTAGCCAGAATATCGGAGGTTCGCAATTCTTCCTGTATTCTTTGAACGAATTGCATTAATACCTGATCACCAGCCAGATGACCATGACGGTCATTTACATTTTTAAAATGATCAATATCAATCAAAATAATCGACATGGGGCTTTGGTAGCGTTTGCTGCGGGAAAATTCTTTTTGAGCTAATTCGTAAAAATATCGGCGGTTATATATTCCTGTTAATGTATCAGTGAGTGCCATTTGTTGGGTCTGTTCAAATAAACGCGCATTTTCAATTACGATGGCTGCGCTATTGGCAAAACTTAAAGCCAGGCTGGCATCCTCCGTGGTATAAGCATATGGTTTGTAATTATCAATGGTCATCAAACCTATGAATTCATCATGCCGAATGAGGGGAACACCCATCCAACCACGTACCAGGTCAGATCCCTCCCATTTTTCAAAACGAGGATCGTTCTGGGCGTCATCCAGAATGATGGGGGCCTTTACCATTTGGATTTCGCGTAATAATAAATCTGTTGCTGGAAATATTCTGTTGATTAATCGCGCTGTGTGTTCGAAACCTCGGGCAGCAACCACCTTATATTTGTCCTGATCTCGCAAAAACAAAGTAGCACTGTCATAATTCAATACTGTTTTTAATGAAACCAGAATTCTTTTCAGTACCTGGGAAAGGTCTAATTGGGAAGCCAATTCATCCAGAGCCTGTTTTAATGCCTGGGCTTGAATCATCGCTTTTTCTGCTGCATGTTCAGAATATATACGTTCCGTAATATCAGATATAAATCCTTCCAGGGCGATCAATTCATCATTCTCATCAAAAATACCCTGTCCTTTTTCCCAAACCCATTTCTCAATCGAATCATTTAATTGAATGCGATAGGTAATCTCAAAGTTTTGTTTTTTTGCCAAAGCATCCTGTATCTGATCCCAAACTTTTTGCCTGTCATCTGGATGAATAAGTTGAGCGTATGAGATTTTTCGATTACCGATCAAATCCTGGTCTGCGTATCCAATAAGCTCCTCAACGCCAGCACTGACAAATTCCATTGTCCAATCCGGGTCATTTTTACAGCGATACGCCATTCCAGGCAGACTTTCCAATAAAGTTGATAAGTGCCGTTGGTTTTCCTGAAGGGTTAATTCGATTTCTTTGCGGTCAGTAATATCAATCGTGATATTTAATAACAATTCGTCAGAAATTTTTATATAGTCAGCCAATAACCACTTCTCAATACCGGTTGTTTTTAAGATATGTTGCGTTTCAATTCTTTGGCTGATTCCAGTTTCGAAACAATTATAAAATCTTTGGATTATTTCTGTTTGACCGTCGAAGAATTCTTCTAAACTTGATCCCAACCATCGCTTAATTTCACCCTGGCTTAAACTTTCTGCCGCAGAATTAAAGTGTTCAAGAATGATCTTTCCGTCCGATGTCTTTTTCCATAATAAAGCAGGGTCATGAATTCCCTGGAAGATGGAATTAAATAAATCCCCATTTTTTTCCAGTAAATTTCCTGTTATATTCTTTCTCAAAATATCTTGCCCCACAATCAATACCCCCAGAATTTCCTCACGGAGATCGCGTATGGGTTTGACTTTGTATTCAAGCGAAAATGTTGATTCTCGATTCTCTGTATGATTGATGGAAAATGTGGAATTTTTTCCGGAAAAACCTGTTTTTATGTGTGGTAAAAAGATGTTTAATTTCTCTGGTTCAACGATTAATTCCAGTAGCGAATCACCCAAATTTATTGGTTCATGATTAAGCCTTATGAACAACAAATTTGCTGCTTGATTAAATGCCCTTATCTTGTAATCAGGGTCAATAAAATAAAGTGGATTATCAAGGTTATTCAGTAATAATTCTGAAATATTTTTAGAATTATTGACTGGTTTCCAGGGATCATTAAACACCAGTAGCCATTTGTTATCCCAATCAAATGTATAGCTCAATCGAAGACTTTGTTTTTGATCTTTATTCGGAATGGATATATGTACGATACGAGAATTGGACTTTTCGTTTTGCAGATGATCCCTCACATCTGACCATTCCGGAAACCAATCCTGGCAGTCTAATTGATCGAAACTCTCTTGTTCCAATCCCAGAAATTGAGCGAATGCAAGATTGCCAAATAGAATTGATCCCCCCGCATCCAAAATGACAAGTTTATCAGAGATAATGTCCAGGAATGGTTGGAGAGATTCAAACTTTTCTCCCAGAGACATAAAGTGATCCTCACCCATTAAAAATTATTATATATGATAATCAAAGCAAAAAAAAATAGTTTTAATATTGTTTTCAAATCAAAGGTCTATTTTTGTTAATTTCATTATTATCTTCCGTAACAATAATTCCAGTAAAATATTAAAATGTCTTAGAAAACAAACGGTACAACCATAACAATTTCGCAATTTTTAGGATGGAACCGCACCAGCTACGTATTAATGAGTTCCTTTGCTTTGTTATTATTTACCATCGGACATGTTTGGTGACCACTCGTGGAGGAATATCTCTCTACCTACAATCCAGATCTACCATTCTGGATGCAATTTGATTGGCTCTTACTCTCCATTCTTTTGGTCATGTCGCTTCTACTCCCACCTTTTTTTGCATTATTGGCTCATGGTATGGCTGCTGTGGCTTTCTGGCTGGTGGTACAACGCTTCTGGATTTTCGAACCTAAATCCAATAAACTCCTGCATAAAATACTGAAAACACCTCAAAATTAAAAAAAGCACAGTCTGAAAAAACTGTGCTTAGAAAAAGGAGGATAAGGATAACCCTTTATTGATCTTTGAATTCTCCTTCGATGTAAGGTGGTTGAACAGGCATTAAGATCCATAGAATAACATAAATCAGAATACCATTTCCACCTAAAAAGAATAATAAAACAAATAACAAACGCACCACCGTCAAATCCAATCCAAGATAATCCGCCAGACCTGCGCAGACTCCTGCAATCATTTGTTCATTCGGTTTTCGATATAATTTTTTAGTAGACATTGTGTTTTTCTCCTTCATACCATATATACGCGTATTTTTCAAAAAGGTTTCACGAAATCCGGTTTTTATAAATTCACACGGACAAAATCAACCTGAATTTCGATTGACTTTGCTCTATTTCCTCATTAAACTTGATTTTGTCTTCAATTCCTGACTTCTAAACAATTTAACAACCGGAGGAATCAAATGGAGCAGAAACGTCTCATTCGGTACACCATGTTTGGTTTGTTGTATTTCACACAGGGAACCATTTTAAGTTACTTTACCGCCTTGAATGCTCTGTATCTGCTCGAATATGGGATTGATCTGACGCGTATTGGTATCATGGGTACCATTGCTCTCATCCCTTTTGTGATTAAAGTTTTTCTGGGTATGCTCAGTGACAAGGTCAACATTTTAGGATTGGGGTACAGAAAACCATATATTGTGATCGGATTATTGGTGCAAATGATCTGTTTGGTATTTGTTCCATTGATTAATCCGGGTACAACATTCTGGTTGTATGTAGCAATTGCTTTTCTACTGCAAATGGGAATGGCTTTATACGATACCTGCACCGATGGACTGGCTTTAGACACCACGCCTGTTTCAGAAAAGGGTACTATCCAGGGCTTTATGGTAGGAGGCCGCGCAATTGGTGTGATTGTAACCGCCTCTCTGGTGGGGTTTTTAGCTGAAAATGTCTCCTGGAGTGCTGTATTCTGGGTCTTAGCTATCCTGACCCTGCCTCCATTTTTCTTCCTGCATACAGTCAAAGAAGCACCAAGGATTCAGGAACGTGCCTTCGACTGGAAAGCATTTTCTGCTTTCAAACAAATGTCAGTGATTGCTCTGGCGATCATTGGTTTCATCTTTTTCCTGATCATCATCGGTGTCAACCAGATTGTTAATCCTTACCTGCAGGAGACATTCAGCATCAGTCTGAGTACAGCGGGATTTTTTACTACGACCTGGGGGGTAGGTGTTGTACTGGGTAGTATAGCTGGTGGTGGATTGATTAATAAATTGGGCAATCGTAATGCAGTCTTGATTGCGATTGGCGTTGCCATGGTTGCCATATTATCACTGGCTGCCATTAACCAGCTTTCTTATGCCTGGTTCCTGGTAACACTCTTTGGTGTTTGCTATGGCACCTATCAGACAGTTTATTTTGCTTTAGCCATGGAATATACCGATCCTCGTATCGCCGCTACCATGTTTTCAATCCTGATGGCGGTCACTAATATCGGTCAGGGTGTTGGTTTGGGATTAACCGGATTTTTCGCCGATACGTTTGGGTTTAAAATGACCTTTATTGTTATGGCATTATTGAATTTTGCAGTTCTGCCATTCCTTCCCATGATCTTTGGAAAGCGTATTAAAAAAGCTGTGCCTGCCGTCTGAAAATCTTCGATTTATAAAAATTCTTTGAGATGATTGGCCAGACGATCCAACTCCGATCGTTCTGGTAAGTTTCGGTAATCTGGCCCAAACACCAAACGGAATCCATCTCCGCTAAAGCGTGGGATGACATGCAGGTGAACATGAAAGACGGTTTGGAATGCAACGGTGCCGTCCGCAAGAACGAAATTGATCCCCATTGATAATTTTACAAAAAATACAATCATTCATGACTTTACCTTACTTGCCCAAAACCAGGGTGTAAAGATCTCCAGAAAAACAGATCCATCCGGAGTCAACCAGGAAGAAATTTTTTGCAATAACTGACGTTGGTCTGAATCGCTTCCCAAACCAAATCCGTCCCAATAACAGATCACATCAAAAGCGCGTTCGAACTCTACGTTATTAAAATCAGCATTAATGATAGTCAAGTTTTCTGGATTCCTATGTCTGGCAAGGAAGCGCATATGTTCAACGAAATCAGGTTCAATTTCGACAGCTGTAATTTTGTGGTTCAACTGGCAAGCTGCAACAGAAAATTGCCCCCCACCTGCCCCCAATTCTAAAATGTGAACACCTCGCATGCCGGTATGCCGATTGATCCATAAAACTCTATCCAAATCCCCCTGGCTGATATCCCGATAATAGATTTTCGACCATTGATTTTGTAATCGATAGAAATCTTTATCCGTCATTGTCAAAATTATCCATGAATAATTTGCAGTGCCTATCTGAAGCTTGATACATCAACATCAATTCATTGGTTCAAGTTCAGGCACCAGTAACGCAATTTCGATTAATTTCTGATATGAAAATTTCTGAAATAAATCAAATTCGCGAGTCATCTTCGAGGGTATCAACACTGACATATTATTTCCAGCACTTAAAGCAATCTGGTGCATCTCCTGCAGCAAAGTTGTACTGATTCCTTTCCTGCGAAAATCCGGATGCGTGAAAATATCCGCTACATAGGCAAATTTTCCAGGTGGCGTGATGACTTGCGCTTTTGCACACACTTCTCCCTTATAAAATGCCATCAAATTATGGATAGCTGGGTCATCAAGACCATTGGCGCTGCATGGATAGTCCGGCTCAACCGTGTTTGCCAGCGAGACATCCTGTATCGTTGTGATTGCCTTGATTTCAACACCGGAAGGCCGGGAAATTTTTTCATGAGAAGGCAATTTTTTGACCATTAGAATATTAGACCAGGCATGTAGATAACCTTGATCGCGATATGCTGGAATTAGTTGATACAATTTATCTGAAAATAGATTGACCACATGTTCTTCAGGATTATTTTGCAAATATGCCATAATTTGGCTTTTAACCTGGGAAGGTGGATTCTCACCAGAAAAAAATTCAAGTCGATAATTAAATGCACGTGGCCAGGGTTGAGTCATCATTTGAGGATGCTGAATCCCCAACACCTGATCCAGTTTGATGATTTCAGCATGATTCTCAACTTGATATTTATATGTGATTGCATTGAAATACGCGTTTACACCTGGGAGTATATTCATCTGTCTTCCTAGTCCGGAACCTTTATCTTTTTCAGACTGCCCCAACCCCAATAAAAACGGCGGGTAATTTCTTTTCCACTATGATATGTTTTTTCTTCTGTCCAAAAACCCTCTAATGGTAAGTTATTTACAAAGACTGTCACACGATAAATACAGTATTTGGTCCTCAAACCTGGGTAAGACCTTGAATTTCTATACCGGTAAATCGCTTTACAATCATCCGATAAAACTTCAATATCTTTATCAAGAATCTGTAATTCTTCTAACAAGCATCTTCTGGCTGCATCCAGACAATTCTCTCCAGGTTTCATTTTCTCACTGGGAGGAATATTTCTTTTGCGTGTTCGTTTATCATCTAATTCCTGTTCCAGTTCTAATAAATACTTACCGTCATGAGATACCAACACCTGAACGACATTCACAACTCTCAATGGTGGGTTAAGCTGAATACTACTTTCGCCATTATTGATCTCATTGAAAAGATGACCAACCGATTTTGCCTGTCCCCTATTCCAACTTTCCAGGTCAAATGATAAGGTTAACAACCACTGACGTAAACTTTCGATTGAAGGAAAACACCCAAACTCTTTTTTCATTTTTTACCAATCGAATCAAACGATGTATGGAATGATATGAAGAAGGTTTTATGATTGTATTGAAAAATTGTATCGATTGTGGTGTCAGCTTTAAATAATTCTTATAAAATTATTTTACTGGATTTTTTATTTTGTTCCACAAGATAGAGCTGTAGATTTTGCTAGATCAGATATTTTCGTTATAATCTACTATGAAATCAATTTTACTGGAGACTTATGAAGGCATCTAATATCCTCCCTGGAGATAATCGCAACGCAATTCGACTCACATGGAAAAGACCAGTTTATATCCTGACACCGATTAGACGACCCGCGCAGGCTATCAACGTCAGTTCTTCAGGAATTTTGATCACCACCCTTTATGATGATCAATTTCATATCGGTGAAGAAATATCGATATCCATCCCACATGCCATTACCAAAATAACAACGACTGTCACTGGTATCATCGTTCGTATTACCCACCATAACGGTTGGTTACAGTTAGCCGTGGATTTAAACGCCTGACAGAAATCGATCTAACCTTCCTGCACCGTCTCCCACGGATAAATTTCCGTTCCTCTAGCAGCTTCCCGAATGATCGGATCATTTGAATAGTAGCCATGCTTTTCAGGCGGCAAAAGTCGGGAAATATGAATCATGATATCATGCCCAATTTCGTCCAGTTTCATGCGATCTGTTCGGCTTTTTATGTCAATTTGATAAGGACCAAATGGTTTTCCAATCCTTGCCGTCACTTTTGGTCTCTTAAACTGTCTGATTTTTGAAAAGAATGTATCAAAACCATCCAATCCGATGGGTAAAATAGCAGCACCTGTTTTGGCTGCCAGAAATGCCACTCCGGGACGTGCTGGACGTAAAACATTTGCCCAACTTCCACCTTCCGGGAAAATTCCCAAAATACCATTCTGAGCCAGAACAGTTTCAGAAATAATAAATGTATCCCGGGATACAGAACCACGAAATACCGGGATGATTCCCCACAGATGACGGAGCCATTCAACGGTTCCAGGTGCGTTGGGTGTCCTCGTTCCACCCAGGAATTCCAACCGCCAGGAAAGTAATTTAATCACAGCCAGTGGATCTAAAAAACTAAAATGGTTACTGACTACCAATAATGGACCTGTTTTAGGTAAATTTTCTTTGCCAACAATTTCAAAATCCCCTAGAATAGAAAATGCAAAATTTATTAAATTTCTCAGAATTGTCCGAATCACACGTTTTCTAGGATATGGATATTTGTTCACATCAATTTTCATTTTATTCCTCAAATAAGAAAAACTGAAAAAACGATAAAACTTCAGAATTTTATTTCCTCAAATTATAGCGTAAAAAATTAAATGGACACTTAAAAATTAATTTAGAATATAAATGAAGATAAGTGGTTGTAAAAACTGACAAAATGTCTTATATAATAATTAACAATGATTAATCTTCTATTGAGAACATACAAGCTTATATTCAAGTAGCTCAATTTTCGTTGAATTGTGGAATAGGGTTTTCAGAATAGGAGGTTGTGATGTTACAAATAACATTTTCTGAAGAAGAAAAATTAACACTACGAGATTTGCTTGAATGCTATCTGTCTGAATTAAGGGTTGAAATTCATCACACTGATGATATGGACTTTAAAGAAATGCTTAAGAAACGTAAGAAAGTTATCGAAAAAATTCTTCAAGAATTATCTGTGGAAAATGAGCAATCTGAACCGGCTTGCTAAGTAAATCTACTGGAGCGCAATCGACATATCAATACCTTTATGCCCAATGCAGGCTAAATTCGACAGGAAAGGTAGAAAACAATGATACGTTGCCCATGGGCATCAACAGAAATTTCATCAGACTATCATGACCATGAGTGGGGAGTTCCTGTTCATGATGACCAAAAATTATTTGAGTTCCTGATACTGGAGGGAGCACAGGCTGGTCTGAATTGGGAAACGATTCTGAAAAAAAGGCAGGCCTATCGAGAGGCATTTATGGAATTTGAACCTGAACGAATTGCCAATTTTAATTCTGTTCAGGTTGAAAATTTGCTCCTCAACCCGGGTATTATTCGCAATCGCAGAAAAATTGAGTCTGCCATCAAGAATGCCAATGTTTTTTTGAAATTACAGGATGAGTTTGGCAGTTTTGACGAGTATATCTGGGGGTTTATAGCAAGAAAACCAATCCAAAATCAATTTCATGTCTTGTCGGAAATCCCGACTGAGACAGAAATTTCCAGGCAAATCAGCAAAGATTTAAATCAACGTGGTATGAGTTTTGTGGGACCTACCATCATGTATGCGTTTATGCAGGCAGTCGGTATGGTGAATGATCACCTGGTTGATTGTTATCGGTTTTTTGAAATAAGCCAGATGGAGTAATAGGAAATGCAAAAAATCAAAGGGAACGTAAAGGCATTGTTTGTCACTCCTAAAGGAGAAAATATTTCAAAACCAATTGACGGAGGTATTTTCACGAATGAAGGTTTGATCGGTGACCGGCATTTTGGAGTTATGATGTTATCTAATTCTCGCACTCCAGAATTTCAGAGAGGAACAATCATTCGAAATCGACGTCAGGTATCGTTGGTTTCTCAGGAAGACCTTGACGCCACTGCAAAAGATTTGGGTATTAATGAAATTAAACCCGAGTGGTTGGCAGCTAATTTATTGATATCAGGAATTCCACATTTCAGTCAACTGCCGGTAGGTGCAAGATTTTTCTTTGATGGTGGTTTGGTCCTTTTTAACGATGGAGAGAATTTTCCTTGCAAAACTCCAGCAAAAACCGTCCAAAATCAATATGAAGAAATCGAAGGTATTCAGCAAAATTTCATTAAAGCCGCCATGCATCGGCGAGGATTGGTCGCCTGGGTGGAACATCCTTCTCAATTAATCATCCCTTCAACCTTTGAAGTCGAGTTACCTCCTGTTTGGAAAAATTTGTGGACTGAATAACATGAAAGATTTCCAATTACCTGATCCGATTCCAGAATATATTGAACACGATGCGTTTTGCTTTGAGGTTCTGCATCCTAAGCATATTGAATTGGATTTTAAAGCCTTGATGAAAAGCAAAGACTTCCTGCGACGCTGGAGTAATAGCCCCTGGCCAGAAGATCATTTTACAGTTGAGGATAATTTAATTGATCTGGAATGGCATTATGCGGAATTTATGGAGAAAATTGCCTTTACTTATACGATTCTTGATCAATTTAAAACCAATTGTTTGGGATGTATTTACATCAGACCAGTCACTTCCATTTCATCATTATCTCCAGAAGAGAAAGCAAAGCTGGATCCATTACAATTTTTTATTTCCTACTGGGTCAACACAGATATCAGAAACACACAGTTGGAGAATGAGATATTTATTGCCATTCGTGATTGGCTACAGAGAGACTGGAAATTTCAATCTGTTTTATTTGTCAGTAATTCACAAATTCCAGAACAAAACGAGATCTATCGCAATCATCAAATGAAATTGGTTTTGGAACTTGAAGAGAAAAAACGCCACCAACAATTTTGGATGCCCATCAAAGGATAATAAATGGAATTTGAACCATTAAAGAGTTACCTGTTTAACTTGCCTGAATCAAGGCTGGATTTCCCTCAAGGTCCGGACACAATGGTTTATAAAATAATGGGGAAAGCATTTGCTTATATATCCTGGCAATCTGACCCAATTTTTGTTAGTTTGAAATGCAATCCCGATAAGGCAATTCAATTGATTAAACAATATGCAGGAGTTGTTCCAAGCTATCATCAGAATCGTACTCATTGGATTTCAATCTTTCTTGGAAATGATGACATATCTGATGAAATCATTTTGCAATGGGTAAAAGATTCTTATAATCTGGCTATCAATGAATTGCCCGGGTTTCTGCGCAATAGAGTATTGAAAAAAATTGCAAAACAGAATGAAAACAACCACCAAGAAAATTCGGGGTGATAATGAGTAAGAACATTACGTATCGTGACATGGTATTTGACATTGTGAAACAAATTCCATCTGGAAAGGTTGCCAGCTACGGTCAGATTTCAAGAATGATCCCGGGATGCACGGCTCGCATGGTGGGTTATGCGCTGGCTTCATTGCCCAATGATTCTGGCATTCCCTGGCAACGAGTGATCAATTCCAAAGGCAAGATCAGCCCGCACGGTGCCGGTTTTGGATCTGCCATGCAAAGAGCGCTGCTGGAACAGGAGGGGATCATCTTCAACACAGATAATCGTATTGACATGAGCATATTTGGTTGGATTGCTTAACACTTTTCTTCTTGATGATTATCTGATCAAAAACATGTGGTATGTGTCTCTCACTCTAGTAACTTTTATTTTGAGGCAATGCGTAGTATGATTAAATTCTATTACTATCTGCTGAATGTCAAACAAAAGAAGGCACTTCTTGCACTCTCTGATAATAAACGAATTATTATAAGGAGGATACCATGAACCTGTTTGATGTAATCACCAACACAATTAATCATATCCATCCTTTGCTAACCGATTTTCCCGCAGCGCTTCTTCCGGTTAGTGTAGGACTGAGCTTGGCTTCACAGCGTTGGCCCAATCTGCGCCAGAGCGCCTGGATCACCTTGATCCTCGGGACTGCCGGTGCAATTCTTGCGTTTGTTTCAGGGGACGCCACGGCTGAAGCGCTATCTGCGCCGTTGCAGACCCTGATCCAGCCCCATCAAATTCTAGCCATCTTGACTACATTGACGTTTTTGGGCTTGACAATCTGGCGTTGGCAAGCCCAGCGCAAGGGCAAAGAAGTATTCGGCACATTGCCTTATACGTTGCTTTCCATCGCCGGATTGGGGTTGTTGATCGTAACCGGTATGTACGGCGGCAGCCTCGTCTTCGAACAAGGATTGGGAGTACGCGCACTTCCATAAAAACATAAAATGTTCCTCCTGGCGCGGTAAACACCGAATAGAGGCCAAAGGCTAGTACTTTGTTGCGCATATATCCGGCTACACCCGTCGCGCCGGAGATGAGCGCCACAACAGTAGTCCCGCCAATCGAGGTTCCGCAGCCTACGCAGCCTGTCGCAACAGAGATTGTCGATCCGGTTCAGGCTGCCCCTGGTTGCCATATGGCATCGGGGCGGCGGTCCTGGTTGCCCTGGCTTGGCTGACGTTTTGGTGGAGTCAGAGGCGAAAGTAGCTGGGTTATCTGGACGTATGCCCGGTGAATGGAACATCGTTCTGAGAATAACAGGGCGCATCCCCAGGGGTTTGGGTGAGGCGCCCTGTTTGTTTGAGATACCGTGCTGCAAATGCCCATTATGAAGTACCATCGTTTAAAAGTTGAGATCGCCCACTGTCACTTAAGGATCTCAGGCGTGGCAAGCTGGACGTACTTTTCATAATCGCAGGGCTTTTTTATATTTCTTTTTAACAACAGTCAGTTTAAGGTGTAGAATTTCCGCAAGGAAGTTTCCATCTCCGCAGACTGATTCCAGAAAACGGCTGCCAATGCTTTCGGTTTCCCGCTTGACCAAATCCAGCATGGCATTGACCTCACGCTCGACGGTAAACACTTCGCCGTGACCTGTCAATAATAATTAGTATTTGAATCCTCTCTTATTTTTCTTTATACTATTTTTAATAGATGGAGGTTAAATATGAGAGAGTATGAGTTCAGTCAGCCAACATATGGGAAAAGCCCTGGTTTTATTTATCAATGCCTGTGCACGCAAATTCCAAAAAACTTTCAAAGTTCCCCTTCAAAAATCAAATTTTTCGTCTCATTAAGAAAATGGTTTTTTTTCAATAAAAATCGCAATCAACCTGTTACTCAAAATCTCATCAACTCTAAATCTTAATTCTTAATCTTCAGGATTTTCCAAGGACATCAGGAATGTAATAAATGAATTTAAATACTGTCACAGATTATAAAATTGAAGTCTACCTCCCGGCAGAATATTTGGAAGCCATTCAACTTGCTCTAACCGCTGCTCAAGCAGGCATCGTTGGTAACTATGATAATGTCTTTGCTACAACCCAGGTGACCGGTCATTGGCGTCCATTGCCTGGTTCGGATCCATTTCAAGGAAACATAGGAGAGATGGAAACTGCTCCTGAAATCAAACTGGAAGTCAACTGTAAGAAGGAACATGTCTCAGCAATTCTCCAGGCGATACGTGCTGCTCACCCGTATGAAGAACCTCTTATACGGGTCATCCCTATACTGAATCAATATTTTGAATGAGCAGGTGAAATCCGATGAATGTGGACTTATTGAGAAACTTCTTCAAATATCTTAATAAATTTATGGTGCTGCTCTGGAAACTAGGAATGGGTACATTCCTGAATATATGGACAAAGGGACTTGGAAGTTTTTTGGTGATTACACATTATGGTCGCAAAACAGGGACTAAATACCTGACCCCGGTCAATTATTCCACCGTAAATGGCGAAATTTACTGTACTTCAGGGTTCGGGGCGCAGTCTGATTGGTATAAGAACCTGATGTGTCATCCAGAAATTGAAGTATGGTTAACAGAAGGGTGGTGGCGAGCACAAGCCGATGATGTCAGTGACCATCCGGATCGATTAGATATTATGCGGGAAGTGTTGATCGGCAGTGGATTTGCTGTGCCAATGTGGAGAAATTAAGACAATGCTGCGATCACAATTGCTGGAAGCATTATCAAAATACATCCTTGAAAAATCCAGAAACCATCCTATTCGAGTAGCAATTGATGGATTGGATAACGCGGGTAAATCAAAATTAGCCAAAGAATTAATTTTCCCATTAAGGAAAAGCAAGCGTCAGATTATCAATATATCCATCGATGGTTTTCACCACCCCAAAAAATACCGTTATCGCCGCGGAGAATATTCACCTGAAGGTTATTTTTACGATTCATTTGATCTTGAAGGGGTTATATCCAATGTCCTCGAACCCCTCAGCCCAGAAGGAAACCGCCAATTTCGAAGACAGATTTTTGATTACACAACCGATCAAAAAGTTGAAAGCGAATGGGAAACAGCAGAGGAAAGTGCAATCTTATTATTTGATGGTTTATTTCTACAACGACAGGAACTCGATCTTTATTGGGACATTCGAATATTTATTGATATTGATCAGGATGTAAGCCTGGACAGGGCATTCAAACGCGACTTATATTACTATCAATCTCTGGAGAATATTCACAAAAAGTATCAGCTCCGCTGTTTTCCGGCCCATCAAATTTACCTGGAGCGCTGTCATCCCTTACAACATGCTGATGTAATCATCGAAAATAATGATTGGCAAAAACCGACACTGACTTTTCAGCGTGAAATAGCAGGCTGATCCTTGCATTTATATACTGAAAAATTACTTTCCATATTCAATTTCTGCTTAGCTCCAAACTGGATTACAATTTATTGAGAATGATCTTTGCTTTTATTCTTCGTGAAGGAAAACTCCTGATGCCGTACAAAAAATCCAAATTATTTCTCTTTCTTGTTTTATTCATCACAACTGCCTGTGCACTTCCCTGGTTTAATGCACCCATTGATGTTGAAATCACCAGTGAACCCCCGGTGGTAAGTACACAGGACATATCCCCTTTTCAAAATATTGGCTGTGTCTGGCAAACAGACAATTACGCCGTGTGTAACCAGGACAGTATCCCCAAAAAGATGGGGTGTGATACAATGGTAACCGCTCCACAATACCTAAATACCATAAATACCATGAGTCAATTCGTCAGTTGTACATATGCCCCACAACTTCAATCTCCTCCCGATGAAAAGGAAGCTAAAGGTTTATATGATAGTGGATGCTCAGTCAAGGTAAAACAAAGATTATTAATATATCAAGATGGCGATTATTTACTCATTCGGGATCTGGAAGATCTAAAATATAATTTTGCCCCCATCACTACTGCTGAGCAAGCGTTAGGATATGCCATTGCAGCCACAGGTTCGGAAGCCCGTTATGATCTTGAAACCCTGAAGGGATACAGAATATTAACAGATGAGTTGCAAGAAACGACTGTTCAAGCTGTTGAAGGTGGATTTGAGGTTGTTTTATTCAGGTATTTGGCATGCGGCTGTGGTCCACACACAACATTCATGCAAACAATTAAGGTAACAACATCTGGAGATATCGAACTTGTTGGATCTACCTCAGCATTCGAAAATCCCGAAGAAGATGATCTTTGTATAGATTGATGAAGGACTCCTGATGCGAAAATATCCATTCATGCAAGTTGATGCATTTACAGAAAAAGCGCTGGGCGGAAACCCCTGTGCGGTCTTTTTTGATACAGATGACCTGGAT
>ENA-OSEO01000293-OSEO01000293.1-sediment-metagenome-genome-assembly--contig:-NODE-293-length-138902-cov-6.108323_pt1 | contig 138902 bp, 115 predicted proteins | sample MGYA00237883_ERZ534232 | MGnify/ENA metagenome assembly ERZ534232
AACCAAAAACAGCGGGATACGATCACTAAGCCCTGAAATCATGTTTAACTTACCTTATTTTCGTTTATAGGTCCGTTGATTTCGTTCCTCCCAAAATACGGTAAGGGTAGTAGACAGAGGCCCAACGCCCAGCGTCACGCGTGCGTATCTTCAACGCGCGTCGTGTGCATGCTCGAGTTAGGCCGAGCCGCGAACCTACCCGCGCAAAAGGCCAAGGAACCTCGAGGCTCGATCCAGAAGGCCATAGTGTGTCCAGACTTCAACGTGTGACTGCAATGCATCGAGTGGGCGAATGCGCTCTATATCGTCTCGAAAGTGGTGATTGTGAACCATTACGATTACCATCCTGGGTCGAAAGGTCGAGGTTCCATAGATGTCTGCGAACCACCTGCGGTTCGACGTCCTGTCAAACCACTCTCGGTAGTATCGCAGCTGGCCGACCGCATTGAGTACGGACTGTTGAAAGTATACCCGGTTCGGTCGTCTGCTCACCATTTCATCGTATGACTTTTTGAGATCGAGTATAACGTTCCACTGGGAGTTGAACTTCTCGAGGAGGAAATCCGGGATCAGCCGCGAACCATCATCTTGGTAGAGAATCGGTTGTGGATGAGCTTTTCTAAAGTCCAAACAAGTCAAAAAAGGAAAATGAGGGCCAGGTCATGCTTTTTGACTTTTTCTTTCTGGTCTAAAAATGGTCTGAATGAAGTATAGTGCTCAACCATTTCTACATGAAGCATGACCATCGCTGTCCATTGCGCCTTTCATGTATACTTCTGCTAATCTTAACTTATGGCGCAACTAAATCCCAGAGCAAGAGTCCGAGGATATTGCTGAAACAATGGTACACCCAGCTGACGCAGAGCCCGAACCTTTTAAAAACTGAACTTATACCTCGGGCAGGGGTTGCAGCGCTGCAGCCCAAGAATTCAATTACTGTTGAAACGCCCAACGGCAATCTGGTTGTAGAAATCCGGGTAAACGTAAACGTCACACAAGACCAAAGCGTCGGTAGCAATGTTCGCACGCTCGAACGCCTGGACGAATACGAACAATGCTTCAAACGCTTCCTTCTAAACAATCAGGGAATGGACGAGGTGATCTTCCAACTAAGAAGAGGCTTCAGGCTGTGAGGACTTAGGTAGTTGTCTGAGACCATTGACGATATCTGACAGTTGGTTTTAAAAAGCGAGCAGGGGCCATCTGCTGCTCATGTCCCTTGGATATTTGGGAAATGAGGATATCAAGAAAGCCATTCAAACTTTTCATTTCCGGGATCTCCATCCCTCCCTCTATATGTACCCATGTAGAGGGAGGGATGGAGATCCCGATATTCTGCGCTTCGCTTTCTTGCCTTTACGCCCAATCTGTAAAAATCGCCACTGCCGACATTTGCCTCTCTATTGATTCAATACAGACCAGTTGACATTATTCGATTATTTATTCTATTTTAACGGCCTTTATCTACAAAACCAATTTATCTCGTCACAAATCGCGCTTAAAATCAACAAAAGCGCACCGTCTGTCGGAAGTGGTTTGAACTGGGCGCAAGCGCCATGGATTTTTGAGCCAGCGCGAAGATCAGAGGCCGTCATCTGTATTGTTGAACGCTCGTGAGTCTAGGTTGACGCGGGAAATCAGAAATCAAAATTTACAAACATACTTTTCTTTTCTCATAGAATGGTATCAGGCATGATTGAAAAAAACACCCATGAAGAACTTGAGGGAGCGGAGTTCGAGCGCAAACAAGCTGAAGAATTACCGCAAGATGAAAATCGATGTCACACGATTGTGGAAGACTTGCCCATGCTGGTTTGTTGCTTTCGGCTGGACGGCGCAATCACCTTTGCCAACAGGGCCTTCGGCGAATTCTACGGCAAGACTCCCGAAGGGTTGGTCGGTTTGGACTTCTTTTCTCTGTTACCCAGGGCTCATCGTGCGACGGTCAAGGACAAGTTCTCATCATTAACCGTTGAATCGCCGATCCAATATCACGAACACCAGGCCATCCTTCCCGGCGGAGAAATCCATTGGCAGAAGTGGACGAACCGCGCCTTCTTCGACGCCCAAGGAAACGCTGTCGAGTATCAGTCAATCGGCGAAGATATCACCGACCGTAAGCGAATTGAACAGGAACAGCAGGCGCTTGAAATCCTTCAGATAGTCAATAATACCGAAGGCCTGGAAGATTTGCTGAGCAGTTTCCTTGAAAGCATGAGGCGGTGGTCGGGATGCGAGGCCGCCGCTATCCGGCTCAAGGAAGGTCCGGATTATCCCTATTTCGCCACCTTGGGCTTTCCGGATGAGTTTGTCGCAACGGAACGGTATCTCTGCTCATACGATAAAAATGGCGAAGTCAAACGCGACAAAAACGGCGCCCCGCTGCTGGATTGCATGTGCGGTAACATCCTTTCCGGAAGGTTTGATCCTTCCAAGAATTTCTTCACCTCAGACGGCAGCTTTTGGAGCAATTGCACCACCCACCTGCTGACGACCACGACCGACGCCGACCGCCAAGCGCGGACCCGCAACCGGTGCAACAGCTCGGGTTACGAGTCTGTAGCGCTTATCCCGTTGCGTTCCGCCGGGGAAACCTTTGGCCTGATACAGCTCAACGACCGCCGGGAAGGCCGCTTTTCGGCGGAGCTGATCGCCCTGTATCGCAGGACCGCGGACTATCTGGCCGGCTCCCTGGTGAAAAGACAGGCCCAGGAAGCCCTCCGCAAAAGCAAGTCGCACCTGCGGACCTTAATCGATACGCTGCCTGATCTTGTCTGGCTGAAGGATAGGAATGGCGTGTACCTGTCCTGCAATCACAGATTCGAGCGATTCTTTGGAGCCACGGAAGCGGAGATTGTCGGCAACACGGACTATGACTTTGTGGATAAAAGGCTGGCGGATTTTTTCAGGGAGAAAGATAAAGCCGCCATGGCCGCCGGCGGACCCTGCGTCAACGAGGAAGAGGTTACCTTTGCGGATGATGGGCACCGGGAACTTCTGGAAACCATCAAGACCCCCCTCTATGACCCCGTGGGAGGGGTATCCGGCGTGTTGGGAGTTTCCCGTGACATCACGCTGCGCAAGCAGGCCGAACTGATGTTAAAAGAGAGCGGGGAGCAACTGCGGCTGTTCATCGAACACACGCCGGCCGCGCTGGCCATGTTCGACCGCGAGATGCGCTACCTAGCCGTGAGCCGCCGCTGGCTCGCGGACTTTCGCCTTGGCGACCGCGACATTATCGGCCGGTCCTACTACGAGATCTTTCCTGAAACTCCGGAGCGCTGGAAAGAGGCGCATCGCCGCGGGCTGAATGGCGAGGTTACACGGGTTGAAGAGGAATGTTTCGAGAGGCTAGACGGGACCTTCCAATGGCTGCTGTGGGAGGTTCGCCCCTGGTATAAGACTGACAACTCCGTGGGCGGAATCATCATTTTAATCGAGGATATCACCACGCGTAAGCGGGAGGAAGAAGAGCGGAATAAGCTGCGTGATCAACTGACCCAGGCCCAGAAGATGGAATCGGTGGGCCGGCTGGCCGGAGGCGTGGCCCATGACCTCAACAATCTGCTCTCTCCCATCCTGGGCTTCAGCGATATCTTGCTGGAGGATTTGAGTTACAACGACCAGCGGCGCGAATCGGTGAACGAAATCCTTAAGGCGGGAATACGCGCCCGAGATCTGGTGCGCCAACTGTTGGCGTTCAGCCGCAAACAGACCCTGGAATTCAGTCCCGTGGACATCAATAGAACCATTGAAGGTCTCAAGAAGCTGTTGCGACGCACCATTCCTGAAGACATCGAGATCCGGGTAGTTTCGTCAGCCCATCTCCCGACCGTGATGGCGGATGTCGGCCAGATCGAACAGGTAATTATGAATTTGGTTGTCAACGCCGCCGACGCCATGCCGGACGGCGGCGTGTTGACCATTGAGACATCGGCGATTGACCTGGAAGAATCGTATGCGACCACGCGGTTGAACGTGGAGCCGGGACCGTATGTCATGCTGGCCGTGAATGACACCGGTTGCGGCATGGATAAAGAGACCCGCGAGCAGATTTTCGAGCCGTTTTTCTCCACCAAGGGCGCGCAAGGCACGGGTCTGGGTCTGGCCACGGTCTATGGCATCGTCAAACAGCATAATGGCCACGTCTGGGTTTATAGCGAACCCGGCGAAGGGACAACCTTTAAAATTTACCTGCCCGTCGCCGATAAAGCGCCCGCGGAAGACAAAACAGCTCCCCAAACGGGCGTCGACCTTATGGGCTCCGAAACGATCCTGTTGGTGGAAGACGATGTGATGGTAGGCCATCTGACCCATATCATATTAAAACGGCATGGATACACGGTCATTAGCGCAAACAACGGCGCTGAAGCGCTGAATGCGTTGGCGTCGCACGATAACCGCGTACACCTGCTCCTGACCGATGTAGTCATGCCCGGACTGAACGGCCGAGAGCTCTACGAGAAAGCGGTTCAGATACAGCCGGATCTGAAAGCGCTGTACATGTCCGGATACACCGACAGCGTGATAGCCCATCGCGGCGTGCTGGAAGGAGGGATTCACTTCATTCAGAAGCCCTTTTCAGTGCAAACCTTAGCCGCGAAAGTCCGGGAGGCATTGGATGAGACGAACGCCTCGCCTTGATGATCGTTATTCCATGGGGAAGATCGAAGGCCTTGATTGGTGGATTTCGTTAGATTTGAATTTCCTGTCTTGGAAAGGTTTTTAGCCTTTTCGTCATAAGACCTTTGGGGGAAATGTACTCAGGATACGTCTTGATTAAAATTCACTATTTGATGCGTTAAAGAGCCTTTTGAGGGGAAGATTCTATTTCTTCGGAAGGTTTCCCGGCATCTTCAACAGAGGTTCGTCCACGTCTAGAGTGTTCCCGGCCGCGATCCCCAATTCCAAAAGTTTGTCGAACACGCTGGGCGGAAGCGAAGACGAGCCTTTGCTGTTTGATTTATTTTGCTCGGGCATACTGTTCCCTCACCAATCAAATTGATAAGAAGCACTCAGCCACCATTTGCACAATATCGGCGCATTTCCTCCGATGCGATTGTTGATGGCTATGACGACGCTTATGCCTTGATCCACAGCCTCTCGGGCTATGTGTACGGCGTCTCTTACCATCGACTTCTGAAGCATTCCTTCCACCATTTGGTTAAACGGATAAGCCTTCTCGTACGCTTGCTCGTATCGCAGGCCGATCGGCGTCGATAGCCTAATCATGAGCGTATTGCGGCCGTTAAAGGATCTGCGACCGGCGGCGACCGTGTCCAAGGTGAAAGGACCTGGCCCGCCCCATGCTTTTCGAATGCTTTGACAACAGTCTCGGTTAAGGATCGAAAAAATGATTTGAAAGCGATTTCTCAAGCAAATTCAAGTTGAACTCAGCAAGCGATCGGGCGAAATATCCGCATTCAGCTAGTCAGAAGAATTGCGTTAATTCGATTGATCTGGACATTTAGAGGACTTGATATATATTTTATATAAAACATTATAATATTTAAGGGTATTATGACCGATAAAAAGACAAGCGGGGCAAAATACGCTTCTCAAAACAGCGACGATTACGCAGACGCTATTTTGAATTCTTTGGGTTCTCACGTGGCTATAATCGGTGCTGATGGTGTGATTGTCGCGGTCAACGATTCCTGGAAAAAATTCGCGGAGCAAAATCATGGTGAACGATCAGCTATTTCGAAGGGCGTCAATTATATTGATGTTTGCAGAAAAGCGACTGCGGCAGGCGATCCTGACGCCGAAAAAGCGCTGAAAGGGATTCGCCGGGTCTTGGAAGGCAAAGCCGAAACGTTTGAAATGGAGTATCCCTGCCATTCCCCGGATGAGAAACGCTGGTTTTTGATGCGCATCATTCCTCTCACCGACAACTCGGGCAGAGTTCTTATCATGCACACAAACATCACTCCTAGTATGCTTGCGGCACGAAATCTGGAGAGCATGAATAAAATCCTGCTTCACATCACTTCCAGTATATCGGGCCTTGTCTTTCAATTCGTACGGCATTGTGATGGCTCTTATTCCATACCCTATGTGAGTGACCAGGTTTTCGAACTGACAGGCCATAGTCCCGCGGAAGTGATGAACGACCCGGGGTTACTCTTCAAACCGATTCATCCGGACGATTTGGACAGCGTTGTCGAGCGCATCGAGCAGTCGGCCAAAAATTTAAGCAAGTTTTCCATTGAACACCGCTTGATAACGCAACGAGGGGAAGAGAGATGGTTCAATGTCGAATCAACCCCGCAACTTCTTCAGAACGGGGACGTTTTATGGAACGGCGTTTCCATCGACATAACCGACCGCAAAAATTCGGAGGAGGCGCTCAAGAACAACCAAAGACGGTTCAGGAAATTGATGGAGCAATACCGCGCAGTCTTTGAAAATACCGGTTCCGCCATCCTAATTGCCGATTCCGAATCCATCATAGAGGCGATGAACGATGAATGTGAGCGTTTTTTGCGGTGTGATAGGGGGCAAATAGAAGGAAAAGTAAGTTGGCTTGATTTTATCCCCGAGGAAATCAGAAGGGAAATGAAGAATCATCATAAAGCCCTTTTAGGAGGCCGCTTCAAGGGACCCCTGCGTTGCGAAACTACTGTCAGGACGCAGAATGGGGCCCTTCTCGATATTTTCCTTACCGGCGCCAAACTGCCGGGCTCTTCAAAAATAATAGCTTCGTTCGTGGATATATCCGAGAGAACCAAAGTGGAGACCGAACTGCGTAAAAAGACGGAGGAATTGGAGAAACAGTCGAACCATCTGAAGGAAGTCAACGCTGCGTTAAAAGTGGTCTTAAGGCAAAGAGAGCTGGATAAGGAAGAGCTTGATGAGAACGTGGCCAGAAACATCCGGGAACTCATTTCACCGTATATAGACTCATTGAAAGCAGGCCTCAAGAACCATGATTCGAGTCGGCTTGCCGGGATTATTGAAAATAATCTCCGGGAAATAGCGTCGCCATTTCTCAGTAAAATGGGTTTGAATTTTCATCATCTCAGCCCCATGGAAATTAGGGTGGCCCACCTTATTATGGAAGGCTGCGGGAACAAGGAAATTGCGAATATCTTCTCCATCTCCGAAAGCACTGTGAAGACACATAGAGCAAAAATCAGAGAAAAGCTCGGTCTTAGAAACAAAAAGGTTAATCTCAGGTCTTACTTAAGAAAATTCAATCAATAGCAGGGGCTTTCGGCCCTTTTGCTTTTTCCCGACACAACGTAATAGGCGGCTCTTCCAGCCGTTTCAGGAACACGATGGAGCATGCCGAGACGTTATCGTTATCCGAACTCACGCTCTCTCAGCCGCCTCGGTAAAAGTATGTAGTATTTATCATCCTTTTATCCCCATATTATCAGCCTTGATTAAAACCCCATAATATCCGATAAAACTTAATAAAATATGCTATATAATTATTTTTTAATTTAAAACTTCTTTTAATTATTAACTCTTTATTTATCGTTGATTCATGGGGGAATACGCCGTTGAATGGTGATTATAAACTAAAAAGGGAAGATAGCGCGATCAGCCACTACTGTGGCGCGGAGTTTGTGGCTGATGTAGCGAGCGGAAAAGAAAGCGTGGCAAAAGACACCTTCATCACTTCGCTGCTGAATACCATAGGCGCGCTGGTTGTTATCATCAATCGCGAAGGGCAGATCAAATTCTTTAATGATGAGTGCGAACGAGTGATCGGATACTCCGCAGCCGAACTGCACGACAAGCCTATATGGGATTATTTGCTGGCGCCCGAGGAACTCCAGGATCTCAAAATCGAGGTTGACTCCTATTTTTCCGGTAAATTTCAGGGCAAGCATGTCAATTACTGGCTGACCAAAGATAGGAGGCGGAAGCTCATAGCGTGGAATAATTCTGTTATTCTTAATGACGACCAGACCGTCGAATACGTGGTCGGCGTGGGTATCGATATAACTGAAAGCGAGGCGCTAAAACAGGCTCTGCGCCAGAGCGAAGAAAAATTCTCTAAAGCCTTTAAGGCCAGTCCGTTCTGGGTCGCCATCAGTAATTTGAACGATGGCACCTATCTGGAGCTGAATGACGCTTTTACCAGGATAACCGGATATACCAAAGCTGAGGCGATCGGCCGCAGCTCCGTTGATATCGGTCTCTGGGCAGACCTCTCGGATCGGACCAGAGCATTCGAAATAATAAAACGAACCGGTTCCTTGCAGGATTTCGAATTCAACTTCCGCCGGAAGTCGGGGGAAATTCGTGCCGCCCTCTGGTCCGCGGAATTGATGGAACTAGGTGAACAACAGTGTCTGATCTCCATAGCGCTGGATATTACCGACCGCAAGCAAGCCGAGCAGGCGCTTAGAGAGTCGGAGGAGAGGTATCGCTGCCTGATCGAGAGTTCCACGGACTCCATCCTGATGCTTGATCCGGATCGGAATATACTTTCCTGCAACAAAGCGTTTTTCGAGACGTTCGGGTACGCCAAGGAGGAGGTGGAAGGCAAATCCATACGGATACTCCACCCGAGCGATAAGAGTTACGAGACTTTTGGAACATTATACCGCAAGGAAATGGCGAGACAGGGTTTTGTCAAAGGCGAGCTGGAGCTTAAAAGAAAAGATGGCGGCTTGCTGCCCTTGGAAACGATCAGCTCGGTGATCAGGGCGGAAGAGGACGCGATTAAGGGGTATGTGGTCATCTATAGGGACATCAGTGACCGCCGCAAGGCGGAAATGGAACGGATTCGCCTGGAAACCGCGTTGTCGCAAACCGCTGAGAGTATTGTCATTACCGACATCGAGGGCTCGATACAATACGCTAACCCCGCTTTCACGGAGATAACGGGCTATTCATTGGAAGAGGCCATTGGGCAGAATCCCAAAATTCTGAAAAGCGACAAACTTGACCAGGGGTTTTACCGCAATTTGTGGGAAACCATAAATCAAGGCCGTGTGTGGACCGGCCGTTTTATCAATAAGAAGAAGAACGGCGTTCTCTATGAAGAAGAAGCCACTATCTCGCCGGTTCGCGACGCTTTGGGGACCATTGTAAATTATGTCGCTGTTAAGCGAGACGTCACCAACGAAGTAAAACTGGAGGCCCAACTCAGGCAGGCGCAGAAGCTGGAAGCCATTGGAACGCTTGCGGGAGGTATTGCGCACGACTTCAACAATATACTGACCGCCGTAATCGGTTTCACACAATTGGCCATGGATCAGGCGCCGCAAGCGACTCCTCTGCATGGGAACCTTCAGCAGGTTTATCACGCGGCAAATCGCGCGCGCGAGCTGGTGAACCAGATTCTTTCCTTCAGCCGGCAGGGAGACCAACACCTCAAACCGGTGCGTGTGGAATTGATCATAAAAGAGGCCCTGAAATTGCTTAGGGCGACATTGCCAACTACGATTGAAATCAAAAACAAAGTCGAGAACAATCTTGGCGTCGTTATGTGCGACCCTACCCATATCCATCAAGTGATTATGAACCTGTGCGCCAATGCGGCTCACGCCATGCGCGATACAGGGGGAACGCTGGAAGTGAGCCTGTCACGTTATAAACACCACAGCGATTCTCAAACAGCGCTGATTATGGCGCCCGGTTCTTACCTCATATTGAAGGTGAGCGACACCGGGGCCGGTATCTCACCGGAATACGTGGAACGAATCTTTGAACCATTTTTCACCACCAAGGACGTTGGAGAGGGGACGGGATTGGGTCTGGCCGCGGTTGACGGTATAGTGAAGAGTATCGGGGGTCTCGTCATCGTGGAAAGTGAACTCGACGTGGGGACTACCTTTCATATCTATCTGCCCCTCATGGACTCTGAAGCGACTAGTTCCCAGAAAACCGTGAAGGATGAGCCTCCTTTGACAGGCTGCGAACGGATTCTGCTGGTGGACGATGAAGTAGCCATACTGAAGGCGGGAAAGCAGCTGCTGGAAGGTTTGGGCTATACGGTTGAAACCCAGCATAGCGGAGTGGCGGCTCTGGAATTGTTCCGTGAGAAATCAGATAGCTTCGATCTCGTCATTACCGACCTGACCATGCCTAAACTCCGAGGCGACAAGTTAGCCGAGAAACTTCTGGCTGTCAGACCGGACATCCCTATCATCTTGTGCACCGGCTTCAGCGAAATCGTAAGCGAAAAGCGGGCCAAGGAAATCGGAATAAGCATGTTTCTATTGAAGCCGCTGCTAAGGAAAGAGCTTGCCTCCGCCATTCGCGCGGTATTGGACGCCCGATGATCGAGCATGCTCCTCGAAGTCATACTGGTCAAGATTCCCTGATGCGCAAATCCGGATTCAGATTGTCGCCACAAATACAATACATCCGTCAAGGGAACGGCAAGCGCTATGGAAAAAATCCTGATTGTTGATGATGAAGCCGCAATACGCATGCTTCAGGAGCAGATACTGACCGACGAAGGGTATCACTGCGTCCTGGCCGACAATGCGGCGCATGCGCGTGAAACTTTGCACCAGGACTCTCCTCCCGACCTGGTCTTATCCGACATCGACATGCCGGGTGAATCGGGTATCGACTTCATAGGCTTCGTTCTAAACAGGTACCCCTCGACCGCCGCGGTCATGGTAAGCGTTATTGACGACCCCCACATTGCCGACGCCGCGCTCAGGATGGGTGTGTATGGCTACCTGGTAAAACCTTTTCATCCCAAAAGCCTGCTGATCGAGGTCAAAAACGCGCTACACCGTCGCCGCCTGGAGCGTGAGAACCAGGCTTATCAAAAAGAGCTGGAACAAAAGATAAGCGAAAGGACCGAGGAACTGCGCGCAATCAACAGGTCGTTGCGGCAGGAAATAGCAGGACGCATACGTGTCGAGGAGCAACTAAAAAATAGCGAGGCGCAACTCTTAAAAAAATCCCTTCACCTGGAAGAGGTGAACTCCGCGCTTAAAGTGCTGCTCAAACAACGGGAGGACGACAGAAAGGACCTCGAAAACAGTGTTCTCTCCAATGTTCGGGAATTCATCCTTCCATACATCGAAAAAATCAAGGAGCATTGCGAGGATACCCAAACCGCTGCGATGATTGATATCGCCGAGAATAACCTGAACAACATCATAAGCCCTTTTTCAAACAGGATTTCCAATTTATTTCAAGAGCTCACGCCGATGGAAGTAAAAATTACCAATCTCATTAAGGATGGAAAAACCGCCAAAGAGATCGCCCATATATTCGGACTATCCCCCTATACGGTGATCTTTCATCGGAGCAATATCAGGGATAAACTCGGTTTGAGAAACAGGAAAGTCAATCTGGTTTCATACCTGCGCTCGCTCGAAAAGTAACTGCTTTTACCCCCTATTTCCCCCTTGAATTACCGTTATGTTCTAATCGGCCCCAATTACGATTACTTATATAGTAACGAACGTAAAGGTTTAGCCTTTCCTTGAACTTTTAGCCCTGCGTACGCGGGCCTTGGTGGTATAACAATGCACAAAATTCTTGTTGTTGATGACGAAGAGCCTATCCGTTCCCTGTTTTCATCCATTTTGCAAAACGAAGGCCATCCGTGCGTTCTGGCTCAAAACGCGGCTGAAGCCCGCTCGAAACTGGAAGAGCATAGTTTCGACGTGGTTATTTCGGATGTAAAAATGCCGGGAGAATCCGGCCTTGAACTCTTACGACACATTCTATCCATATCGCGCGATACGGCGGTCATTTTGGCCTCTGTTCTGGACGACCGCGCCACTGTGGACGAAGCGCTTGCGCTCGGCGTACACGGGTATCTGGTGAAGCCGTTCAATCCCAAAGGAGTCCTGATAACTATTCAAAATGCTGTGCACCGGCTCCAGTTGGAAAATGACAATATGAATTACCGAGCCAATCTGGAACGGCTGGTATCGGAACGCACCATGGAGTTGAAAAAAATCAACAGCGAATTGGCGTCGGCGCTGAACAAAATCAAAAACACTCAAGCGAGCATGGTGCATACGGAAAAAATGGCTTCAATCGGGCAGCTCGCAGCCGGTGTGGCGCATGAAATAAACAACCCCGTGGGCTTTGTCGGCAGTAACCTGAATACGCTGGCGGAATATCAGTCCGACATCTCCATGCTCATCAAGGAATACAGAAGTCTGGTCGGCGAACTCAAAGCATCGATCGATAAAGAACCCGAGAGCGAATCGTTGTCGGATTCTGTGGTGCGCATTGAAACCATGGAAAATGACTTGGATATCGATTACCTGCTCAAGGATACCGATGATCTCATCCAGGAGAGTATAGAAGGCACGGACCGCATAAAGAAGATTGTCGCCGACTTAAAAGATTTTGCTCATCCCGGTGAGGATAAGGCCAAGCCCTCGGACATTAACAAGAACCTTGAGTCAACTCTGAATGTTGTCTGGAACGAACTCAAGTACAAAGCCACGGTAAACAAGGATTTCGGTGAATTGCCCTATGTCCTGTGTCATCCACATCAGATCAACCAGGTGTTCATGAACATCCTGGTGAACGCGGCGCAGGCTATTGAGAAACAGGGGGAAATCTCCATCACCACGACAGCGGTTAACGACGCGGTGGAAATTAAAATTTCCGATACCGGGTGCGGCATCCCCAAAGAAGGTCTCAACAGGATATTCGATCCATTCTACACCACAAAGGAAGTCGGTAAAGGAACGGGGCTGGGGTTACATCTTGCCTATAACATCATAAAAAAGCATAACGGCTCAATTGACGTGGAAAGTAAAATTGGCGTGGGAACTACCTTTACGATACGTGTTCCTGTGCTTGAAAGGGCTCTGCAGTGAACGGCGACGAAAAACCGCGACGCGGACATTGTTGAGTGAGCGCATATGCCGCTTCGATACAAACACTCAATTCTGATTGTGGATGATGAAGAGCAGATATTGAAGGCTCTACAAAGAATGTTTCGTACGGAGGGATATGCGATCTCTACCGCATGCAACGGATCTGAGGGCATTCTTCGCATCGAGGAATCCGAAAAGCCGTTTTCGCTCATAATTTCCGACCAGCGCATGCCCGGCATGGATGGCTCCGAATTTCTCGAACGATCCAAAAAACTACTCCCGGACGCCACCCGTATTCTGCTTACGGGATATTCGGACATCGACGCCATATCCGACGCCATAAACAAAGGGGAGATTTATCGCTATATTACAAAACCCTGGGAGCCTGACAGCCTGAAACACCAAGTCCGTACAGCGCTGGCGCACTATGAATTGATTTTGGAGAATCGGCGGCTGCTGGCTCTGACCAAAATGCAGAATAAGGAACTCAACAAGATCAACAAGAGCCTGGAAGAAAAAGTCGCGGAACGAACAAAGACTGTCGTCGCTAAAAATCAGGAACTGGACAAAGCTAACCGAGAACTTGAAGCGGTATTCTACAACTCGGTCAAGGCTTTTGGCGCCCTGGCGGAACTTAATATACCGCAAATGGCCCGTCACGGTAAATTCGTGTGCGCCTTGTCACGGGAGATCGGTAAGAAACTCAACCTGACCGGCGAAGAGTTGAACCAACTGGAAATAGCGGCGTTTCTTCATGATCTGGGAAAACTGGGATTTCCGCAGAAGTTGCTGGCATATGAAAAAAATCACTGGAGCGCGAACGAGGAAGAGTTGTATCGAAAACATCCCGAGCATGGTCAGGCGGCGGTACAGTTCATTAACAAACTCGATGCGGTAGCCGCCGCAATCCGGGGCCACCATGAGCAGTATGACGGCAACGGATTTCCGGATGCGTTGAAAGGCGACGAAATTCCGATGGGCGCCAGGATAATTGCCGTCGCCGACGCCTACGACAAGATTGTCAATATGACCGCGGATCGTCATAATGCTGCAAAAATGCTGCAAACAAGCGTTGACGCCCCGCATGCCCTGGCTATATCCCACCTGATAAACCATAAAACGAGGCGTTACGACCCTGAAGTCGTGGAAGCGTGTCTCGGTTTTCTGACTAAAAAATCAAGAGCCAACAGGTCAGTCTCCGTAACGCGCTCTAGGAATGGGTCGCAGAAGTATTGGAAAGAGAAAAAGGTGAGTTTGAGGGAATTACGCGATGGAATGACACTGTCTCGTTCACTCTATTCCAGCAAGGGGAGGTTCATCCTCATAAGCAATACAAAACTGACGTACGAATATATATTGAATCTCCAAAAATATAATAAGAATGAGCCGCTGGGCGATATATTCATATTGGACAATTGATTTATCAGCGAACGGACGGACTTCGTAAATCCTGTTTCCCCGCTTCATAAGAGCGTAAGGGAGGTCATATATGGAATATAAAATACTCCTCGTGGACGATGATAAAAATATTATCAACGCGTTGAAGCGAGCCCTGTATCGGGATCCGTATGAAATTTTAAGCGCCAATACGGCGATGGAAGCGTTGGCTATATTTACCGAGAAGGACATAGATCTGGTCGTTTCGGACGAGGTTATGCCGGGCATGAAGGGCTCTGAATTTCTGTCCTTGATTTCCGAAGCGTACCCGAGGACCGTTCGTATCATGCTTACGGGGCACGCCACGCTGGAGACGGCGGTCAGAGCAATAAACAAGGGACAGATATATAGATTTTTAACCAAGCCCTGGAATGATGTCGACTTGGCCGTGACCATTCGGCAGGCGCTCGAACATAGAAAACTGTTCATGGAAAACCAGAGGCTGTGCGCGGAAAACAAAAGACAGCATGGCATTCTGCTCCTTCTGGATAAGAAGTATCCGGGAATTACCAACGTCCACAGGGATTCGCAGGGCAATATCCTGCTGTAACAAAATGGAATATATAGGCATATACCGATTGATGGAAATACCATGTCAGGCTATCGTTCGGCTTGTTTGTCGTAAGCATGGGAATGCGCAATGAATACAGAGTTGAGACTTCGAAATAGCGATTTCACTATTCTCATTGTGGATGATGAGCTCAATGTGATTCGCTCTCTCAAACGGCTTTTCCGTAAGGAAGACTATAAGATCATCACCGCTAACAGCGGCAGTGAAGGGCTGGAAATAGCGCAATCCAATCCCATAGACGTTATAATTTCCGATCAACGGATGCCAGGCATGAGCGGCGTGGAGTTCCTGTCCAAGGTCAGGAATGATTTCCCTCGAATTATCCGCATTATTTTAAGCGGCTATACGGATATCCAGACTGTCACTTCCGCCATAAACCAGGGAAATGTGTATAAGTTTCTACTCAAACCGTGGGACGATAACAATTTATTGGATGCCGTGCATGAAGCTTTGCGGGTCCGAACGCTCCAGGATGAGAATGAAATTTTGAATGAGGAAATAAGAAAGAAGAACGATGAACTCTTAGCCATCAACAGATCCCTTGAAAGTGAAGTGGAGAAGCGGACAAAAGAAATCATTGCGCAGAGCGAAGATTTGAAGATGGCCAGCGACATACTTGAAAGTTTGCCCGTGGCTGTGGTGTGCGTCGGCATAAACAGAAATATATTGTTTACAAACAGCTTTGCCAATATTTTATTTGGCGCAAAAAGAGACAGCGCAAACGAATCTCTTATACAAGAAGTTTTTAATGATGATGTGTTGGATGTGTTTGAGGCCACAATAAATCTTGGACTACCGCAAAGCGCATCCGTAACAAGACATGATATCTATCAATTTGGCCTGAAGTCCACACCAATAATCTCTGAAGAAGAAGTTTCCATGGTGATATTGTCTTTTTATGAGTTGTTATAAAAAGGAATAGAAATGACTGATTCGTTCAACCAACAAGATATTGAATATGAAGGATTCAAGATTATTGGAATTGATGATCTTAGAGTTGGTATGTACATCAAACTCGATCTACCATGGGTACGCTATCCGTTCACGAGAAAACAATATAAGATTTCCAATGAGAAAGAGATTTCTAACATAAAGAAATATGGAATTCAGAAACTGGTCATCGATACGGAGAAATCGGATCTTTCCGATTCTGACAAGAAGAAATATGGAAAGGCCGACAACAAAAGAACCCCAAGAAAAAAGCGTCCAAAATCAGCTCGCAGGAACTTAACGCAGTCTAAACTAAAGACCGAAGGGAATGGACAAATAGAAAAGAAAATAAGAAAGCTCGAAACATCCAAAAACGCATATCATCTGACATGCGGCCAAGTAGACGATATATTCAACGACATATCTTCGAACACAAAGAAAGGCTTAGCCAAATCCCAGGAACTGGTGACGAAAATAGCCAATGAAATTGAAAAGGACGAGGAAACTTTCGTCCATTTAATTAACCTCCATTTCAAAAAGGAATTCATTCAATTTCACTCGCTTAATGTCTGTTTATTGTCGCTCATCCTCGGCAAAACCCTGCGACTACCGCGTGAGGAGCTGACAATAGTCGGACTGGGCGCTCTTTTCCATGATATTGGCAAAACCACGCTCCCTGTCCAACTTATAACCAAGAAGACTCCTTACAGCCGTATCGAAAATTCGGTCATAATGACTCACTGCCAGAGGGGGCGCGAAATATTTATCGGACGAGACGATATTCCTCCTCAAGTGCCCAATGTGGTTTTTCAACACCACGAATATGTGGACGGTTCCGGATATCCAAATGGAATTAAAGGCGAGGATATACAGACCTACTCCAAAATTGTAGGTGTCGCCAATATTTATGAGAACCTGACAAACCCCTTCAACTTGGAGAACATGATGCTACCGCATCAGGCGCTTTCATACATGTACAAACATATGAAAGATAAACTCACACCTATCCTTGTTGAAACACTGGTTAAATCTCTGGGCGTGTATCCTCCGGGATCGGTTGTGGAACTTAACAACGGTGCCATGGGTATGGTCTTGAGTATCAATAGGCTCGCCACCTTGAAACCCACCGTACTTCTCTCTGATTCCAAAGCGCTGAGCAAAACCCCGACCATTCTCGACCTCAATGACGACCATGCGATCAAAATCGTAAAGGCGCTCAAATTAAGCGATCTCTCGAAAGAGGCCATAGAGGGCCTTAAACTCGATAAGCGGAAAGGATATTCAACTACCTCCGATGAAGATGCTCGAAACGTCTAGCCCCAATACTGTTTACTTAAGAATAATCAAAAGGTTTTCGATACCCGGCGGCGTACGCGCTGTCACCCAGGGCGAAGGTGTTTCAATCCACGCTCCCGCGCGGGGAGCGACCACCATATCCGCGGTGACGCTCGCCAACGCTAGTCTGTTTCAATCCACGCTCCCGCGCGGGGAGCGACTTGGTATTGAAAATGGTTTGCAGCCGCCAGGGAGAGTTTCAATCCACGCTCCCGCGCGGGGAGCGACAACCCGGCGAACCGTCCTTGAGCGCAAAGCGTTTGTTTCAATCCACGCTCCCGCGCGGGGAGCGACTTAATCACGCCTTCGCCCGCGTCGTCCGTGAGCTGTTTCAATCCACGCTCCCGCGCGGGGAGCGACCCATCCCTCACGTTCCATATTTCGCCGCATACGTTGTTTCAATCCACGCTCCCGCGCGGGGAGCGACCACAGGCGCCCTTTAATCGCCCTGATTTCGGCTCGTTTCAATCCACGCTCCCGCGCGGGGAGCGACTAAGTTTGTCGCCCTCCAGCTTCATGGTCGTGGGTTTCAATCCACGCTCCCGCGCGGGGAGCGACCCGATTTAAATCCACACAAATAGCCCCGAGGCATGTTTCAATCCACGCTCCCGCGCGGGGAGCGACAGTTTACAAGATTGATCGACATTCTGTGTTGCAGGTTTCAATCCACGCTCCCGCGCGGGGAGCGACCAACTTAACGCCATACGGTATCGGAGGATAATCGAGTTTCAATCCACGCTCCCGCGCGGGGAGCGACTAAACGTGGGGACCGGGACATCCGAAGTAAGCGAAGTTTCAATCCACGCTCCCGCGCGGGGAGCGACGCCGCAGCGAATTGGACTATCACGGGGAGGAAACAGTTTCAATCCACGCTCCCGCGCGGGGAGCGACATGGCGCCATAGAGGAAAAGTTCGAGCTTGCCTGGTTTCAATCCACGCTCCCGCGCGGGGAGCGACTTTGACTGCCGCTGGGGCGCGGTGTGGTTTTAGTTGTTTCAATCCACGCTCCCGCGCGGGGAGCGACAGTTGAAGTGGCCATCGATTCGGCCATCGCTCGAGGTTTCAATCCACGCTCCCGCGCGGGGAGCGACCAGTTCCTGGGGAACATCGTTGACGAGAACGTTAAGTTTCAATCCACGCTCCCGCGCGGGGAGCGACCTTCGGCCATCCAATCGGTTACCAAATTCGGTGACGTTTCAATCCACGCTCCCGCGCGGGGAGCGACACGGGCGAACCGTACGTACGGCGCATCCGTTGGCTGTTTCAATCCACGCTCCCGCGCGGGGAGCGACTTTTGGCTCCTCTTTTCCAATCCGATAGTTTTTAGTTTCAATCCACGCTCCCGCGCGGGGAGCGACACTCTTGTGGGCCTGCATGGGAACGCCGAAATAGTGTTTCAATCCACGCTCCCGCGCGGGGAGCGACCGTGTAGTATCTCAGTTCCTGCTCGGCCTGGGGATGTTTCAATCCACGCTCCCGCGCGGGGAGCGACAGGCGAGGAAAACGCGTAACCGCCTGGAATCATTGTTTCAATCCACGCTCCCGCGCGGGGAGCGACTTGCTCGCGTATCTGCATACGGCCGCGCGTCGCAATGTTTCAATCCACGCTCCCGCGCGGGGAGCGACATAGCTTGGCCATATGACGGATTTTGCTTTATGTTGTTTCAATCCACGCTCCCGCGCGGGGAGCGACATGGCTGCTTAAGCAAATCATGATTCTTTCGCAGGTTTCAATCCACGCTCCCGCGCGGGGAGCGACTCGTTAAAAGCGCGACTATAGAGCATTTCCACTTTAGGTTTCAATCCACGCTCCCGCGCGGGGAGCGACCGGCCGGGTCGTAATACCTGATCCACGCTTCCTGGTTTCAATCCACGCTCCCGCGCGGGGAGCGACACATTGCCGGTCGCAGAATTCGGCCAGGGTATTGTTTCAATCCACGCTCCCGCGCGGGGAGCGACAAGAACTACGCCCTCAAGGACTGGGTCTCGTTTATGGTTTCAATCCACGCTCCCGCGCGGGGAGCGACATGCCCGCGCGGGAAATGTCGTAGGCTTTGCCCTTGTTTCAATCCACGCTCCCGCGCGGGGAGCGACCAAAGGTGCAAGCGGACGAATTAATAAGCCAATTGGTTTCAATCCACGCTCCCGCGCGGGGAGCGACAAGGGAGCGGATCAAAAAAAGCATGCGGTGTTTAGTTTCAATCCACGCTCCCGCGCGGGGAGCGACCTGCCCAAAGGTAATAAAAGGACTGTATATGCTGGGTTTCAATCCACGCTCCCGCGCGGGGAGCGACGAACTGACATAAATAACGCTCTCGGCGAATTCTGAAGTTTCAATCCACGCTCCCGCGCGGGGAGCGACCCAAAGCCAAATGGGAAGCCAGGCTGGAGAAAATGTTTCAATCCACGCTCCCGCGCGGGGAGCGACCTATCCCGCCATCGGCGTGTTCTGGGCCTCGGGTGTTTCAATCCACGCTCCCGCGCGGGGAGCGACCCGATCCCGTTCGGCCGCTGCCGCAAGGTACCCGGTTTCAATCCACGCTCCCGCGCGGGGAGCGACGGGAAAATGAAACTAGATTATTTTCTAATTTACGTGTTTCAATCCACGCTCCCGCGCGGGGAGCGACATCGACGCCCTGAACGACCAGATCAGTCTGGCTCAGGTTTCAATCCACGCTCCCGCGCGGGGAGCGACCTCCGGAAGTGCTTTTTAACCTGTGGCAGGGCATGTTTCAATCCACGCTCCCGCGCGGGGAGCGACTGGATCCAGCCAAAATGCAGGGTCTGATTAGCTTTGTTTCAATCCACGCTCCCGCGCGGGGAGCGACCCACGCCCACCGGACTGACCGTCCGGCAGACGGTGTTTCAATCCACGCTCCCGCGCGGGGAGCGACTAAATGGCCTGGGTGAGGCTTTCGATTGTGGCCTGTTTCAATCCACGCTCCCGCGCGGGGAGCGACTGAGAGATATGAGCGATCGACCAACGATAAATTGGTTTCAATCCACGCTCCCGCGCGGGGAGCGACATGATCGAATTGGCCATTATTATTTCAAAGGCATGTTTCAATCCACGCTCCCGCGCGGGGAGCGACAACGCCCTGGTCGCCGTGGACGCCAATGGGTACCTGTTTCAATCCACGCTCCCGCGCGGGGAGCGACTCACCGGGTCGCCGATGGTCAGCTCATAGGACCTGTTTCAATCCACGCTCCCGCGCGGGGAGCGACTTCAAAGACCTTCCAAATAGCCATACAGGCCAACCCGTTTCAATCCACGCTCCCGCGCGGGGAGCGACTATTAGCTTACAAGTTCCTAATTTTAAAAGTAATACCCCGCTACTTCCGCGAACCTTTCCTTTTCTAACCCCATCCTGCCCAGTCGTTCACCTCAAGACGGGTGAATAGTAAGTAAAATCAATATCTTAAAAACGCCGCGAACCTTCCCGGAAATTCGTGTTCATTCCAGGTTCGCGCAACGGTTTCATACAACAAGAGGACCCTCCTGATCCACGGCTTGCTTGGCGCCAACATGCTCCACGCGCCGTTTCCAATTGGCGCCGAGAAAATAGAAGCGAAGGCTATCATAATCAGGATCGATCTCGTCTATCAGCTTTTTGCGAAGCCTTGTCCACTGGGCCGGATCGACGATGCATTCGAAGACCGAATATTGAACTCGTTGGCCGTAGTTTTTGCACGTCTTGGCAACCCTCTGCAAACGGCGCCGGCCCGCCTGGTCCAGGGTGGAAACATCATAACTTACAAGCACCATCATAAAGGTATCACTTCCAGATAAACGGCGGGTAACCGTCCAAATCGCCACGCAGAAAGCGCGCCAGGAGCAGGGCTTGCAGGTGAAATAGTTGTCCGATTTGAACCTTCTCTCCCAAGAAGGGATGCATGATCTCATCCTGTTTTCGTTTCTGATAGGCGACCAACAATGCCTTTTTCGTATCATCGTCCATCAGGACGGCGCCGGATTCTTCTGACCGGAAACCATTTTTTTGCACCTGACTCAGGTTTATCAGAGATAGGGCCAAACGGTCGGCCAGAAAAGGCCTGAACTCCTCCATAAGGTCCAGCGCCAGCCCGGGGCGGCCCGGCCGATCCCGGTGCAAGAAGCCTACGGACGAATCCAGCCCCACCGACTCCAAAGCGGAACGGACATCGTGCGCCAGCATCGTGTACAAAAAGGAGAGTAGGCAATTGACCTTGTCCAAGGGCGGTCTGCGGCTTCTCTCATGAAAGCGGAAATCCTCTTTTTGAGCGATGATGAGATGATCGAAAACGCTGAAGTAGGCATTTGCAGACTCTCCCTCGATGCCCCGCAGAACATCCATTGTTAAATCTTCTTGCAGTCGCTGGGCATTGAAGCCGATTCTATCGGAGACCACCTGAATTTCCGATGAGTCTATTTTGTCCGAATGGTCACGGAGCGCTCTCAAAAGCACGGTGCGGCAATTTGCCAGTTTTCCCGTGAGTACGGCCTTGGCTATTTCTATGGAACCGTTAGGATCGTCCGCGCGGCGATAGTGTTCCCTTCTCAACAGAACGTTTCCGGATACAGGTCCCCGGACGCAGGCCATGAACCGCCCCCTTTCGGTCAAGAAACTCACCGCGACGTCTCGATCGGCGCAGAAGCCCATGAGGAATGGGCTCATGGATATCTGCCCGAAACAAACGATTCCGTCGAGAGTGTGTACCGGGACCCGTAAGCGTATTTCGTTTTCCACTTTCACGACCACGGTTTCGCCTTCCTTGGCAAGATACGCCCCCTGGGTCGTGACAAAAAGAGTATTCAGGTATTTTTTCATTTTCCCTCCTCTTCTCGTATCAAGGGCCGAAGTAAAGACTTTTATTTCCCTTTCTCGCTGGAAGGAGGGGCAGGATGAGGACTTTTAGCGCATGTCAACCTTCCTCCTATGACGACACTCATTACCGACCTTCGAATCTAATATCCCTATGACAATCCTCTTGCAGCCGCCAGATAACGCTTCACTGAATGCCTTCCGCCAATGGGTTTGGGCAGACAGCCGTCGAACAACGAGCAATTCCTGCACTTTTTGCCGTGAGCGACTTTTGGCGTTTTATTCGAGTGGATAAGTTCATGCAGGCGTGTACACGTCTCTTCAGTTTGTTTTCGCAGCGCGTCATCGAAAACAACGTCCTGGCGGTGGCGCGTTTTACCGTAAAAGATCGCGCCGTGAGGCACGACGGTCTCAAGCATTTCTTCCAGGCACAGCGCCTGCGCGCAAAGCTGGACCTTGTCGCTCTCATCGGCTTTGGGCTTTCCGCGTTTATGTTCCACCGGAAAAGGCCGCCACAGGGATTTTTCGAGGCGATGGAATTCCACCACGTCAGCCTTGCCGATCAACCCCAGCCGTAACGATCGTAGCGACAAAGCCCTGGCGATACGCACGTTTGCTCTCGATTCCCGCCCCCCCTCATGAACCCGCTCATGCATGATCCGGCCTTCGGCGGTGAAAAGATTTTCATCCCACGCGCGCTCTATGTGAATCAAGGCGCACTGCCGTTCACAATAAATCAGGTGCTGCAAGGCCGAAATGGGAAGGAGATCGTCTTCGGTGTACATAACGCTCCGTGTCATGCTGAAACCTTTTCGCTCCAGTAAGGAGAATGTTCAGGGGGGACCTTATACTGCGCGGCGAGACCGGTTCTCTATCGGCGTCGCGCCAGCGGCATATCAATTTTCATGCTGGTTGTTATTATTTGACAACAATTTTAACGCCGTCCGGCAGATTCCCGTCGTCTATTTCCACACGGTAGTCCGCGTAATCACGGCCAGGTTTGGAATCGTCCCTGCGCTTGACGACCACTCGTTCGAAAAGCTCATGTGATGGCGCATTGCCGAGGGCGCTGTCGTGTTCAAAGATAATGAGCTTGCGGGCAGCCATGCTTCCAGCCGGCCGAGCAGCGGATTGATCGAACTGGAAGGCGTTCAAGAGGGCTTCCCATAATAGTTCCAGATCGTTTTCACTGAAACCGGTCCCTTTAGGCTGTTCGGTCAAGAATGGGTTGATGAAGCCATGGGCGCGGTAAAGCGCGTAGGGTACGGTGTATTTCCTGCCCATGGTTCTTTCCTTCTCTTTGTCCACTTCGTTTGTGACCGAGCTTCTTGTAATGGCATGTTCCAGTGAGACGATAGGATGAATCGACCGCGCAAAAGATAATTGCACCGGACCGCGCACCTGGCCGCAATTGACCTCAGTGGACATGACGGCGCCGAAGGCGCGTATGTCATAAAAGGAACGGCACATGAATTCCGTTATTTCCCTCGCCTTGGCGGCGTCCTTGGGCAGCTTCTTCGGTTCGGGTTTCTCACCGACATGTTCATAAGCCCTTTTATGGGTCTGGTTAAGCACCGACCCGTCGGTGAAATATATTTCGAAAGGAGGAGTGTTTTTCTGCTTTAGGGCAACATAATTTCTTATTTTGCGCTTCAGACAAACATCCGTCACCAGACCCTCGCCCGTTTCGGGATCAATGCGAGGCAGGTTACCGGCGTCGGGATCTCCATTGGGATTGGCGTCTTTGACGTCGAACAGATAGATAAAGTCGTAACGGTTCATGATTCAGCTCCTCCGTTTTCTTCTTCACGGTGCTTTGAGGTCCATAAATCCTTCATCTGATGGTAATAGCCGATGGCGAAATGACCCTGTTCATTCAGATTGAAATGAGGCGGAAACGTGGACAAGGGATCGATGATTTCTCTCACCAGCATCTCACGCCCGACTTTCCCTTTTTCCATTTTCGCCAGATGATGCTGGTAGGTACGCAGCAATCGCGGAAACACCGCGCTCGGGGTGGCCGATGCGGCGCTATAAAAACGGTCGCGGATGGTGGAATTCAATTTGCCCAGAGCGTCAAGTTGAGTCTTTTCCAAAACGGCGAAAAGCCGTCCCAGCCGATAGGCCGGTTCCGTTCGATTCGAGTCAAGCGCCATACTGATCTCCTTTTTCTGATTCCTAGTAAGATATCCCTTGATAACGCATGCGCGGAAGTAGTTGATTCTAGGGTCCGCGTGAATTCTTTGCATAACCGCGCCGTAAAGGCCGCTGGGGTATAAAGATCCTGTAATCACGGCGCGCAGCAAGGGGCCGGACAGGATTGGCGGAATTTTATCGCGATCCGCTTTTCCGCTCTTCCTCGGACATGTTTCATCCAACAACCGCCACAAGGGAGGAAATTCGGGATCGGGCCGTTTTGCATCCTCCCCATATTCCTGGACAATCCCCATATCGGCGTAGTGCTTCCGGAGATTATCAAGCAGGCTGCTGATCGTCTCTCGATAGAAGAATCTCACGCCGAGCCTGCCCTTTGCCTGCCCCGTGAGGCCAAGAATAAAGAAAGTCGTTTTGTCGGGATTCTTTTCAATTTCCGAATAGGCTTCCTTGCCTTTCCGAAGCGCCTTGAGGAACAACTCGATCTTTTGCCTTACCTGTTCGTCCTGCGCTTCCGTCTTTTCGGAATCGATGGAACCTTGCTCCGCGAACTGAGCGAAGATATCCTCAGTAATCGTGGGTTCCTCGGTCCAGAAGACGACCGTTGTGTCAGCCAGCATAAAAAGGTGCTTATGGCTTTTGGGACCGGTCAGGAGCGCATTCAAGGCGGTCGCGTATCGAAAAGCGGCGTCCTCGGAAACCGGGGCGTTAAAACCTTGTTCTCCGTCACGGCCGTAGGAAGCGTAGGCGTCACTGTCCTTATCAAAGGATACAATCGGCGCGCCCGATGTTTGACTCCCTCTGACTCCCTTGATCTTCGGCTCATGAAGTCGCGCAATTTTCTTGAGTTCACCACTTATCAAACATTGCGCGACGTCGCCCGTGATGTCTTTTTGTCGGTCATTCCACCAGTTACGGATAGCGTGCCGTTGATGCAGGTATTCCGTTTTTCCCACTAGTTGGAAGACCCCTTGGCCTCCGGCAAATTCCTTCCACCCTTCGCGATCGAGAGCTTCGCCGGGCTTCCAATCACGCAGAAATCGGCAGAATAAGGAATAATCGGGATCGTTAATCAGCGATTCCTTTTCGAGATGGTATTTTTTAAACGCCTCAAATTCCAAGGTGGACTCGACAAAAGCGCTGTCCTTGTCTTTGCCTACCGTCACTCCAATGAGAAAAGGCAGGTCATTGCGCAGGAATTGGACTTTTTTGTGAACGGATCTTTCGGTTACTTTCCCGGATGGCTTATCACCACCGGGCATGATCATTTGGCGCGGCCTTCCAGTCTTAGGATCGCGCAAGCTCTCCAGCGAATACAAGCTTCCGTCGGACTGGAGCACAACTTTGAACGAGATATTTTGGAGGGTATAGCCAGGGGGTGATACCTCATAATCCGGGTCGTCAATCAGCCGTTCATAGAGTTCGCATAACGATTGAAGTATCATGGCCTCAAACCCCCCCCGATTCCAACGATGGAACTTCAATTACGCCATCGCGCATAACGGCGCGAAAAAATCGCGGTTGGGCGTTAAGACGGCGGCCCTGATTTGATTCGATCACTTTACCTTGAGGATCATCGATAAAGACAAGGTCATGAAGCATGTATCCGAGATCGCGTTCGCCTCGCAGTGATTCGTGACAGCCCGGAAATTCGTCAACCAGTTCAAAGCTTGCCGGAAATTCACGGGTACCGAGATATGGTCGGTGAAAGCAACCGCCCTTTTGGGCTCTATCTTTGAACTGGCGGAGATGTTTGGCTTCCGGGCAATCCAGGGGTTTACTTTGTTTGACTTCCGGCTTAAGCGTTACAACATGGGCTTCAATCCCATAACGGACATCCTTGAGGATTATAGCCGCGCGCTGCTGGCGGTGTTCTCCCACTGCAATACCCAACTCGCCTTCGCCGGAATTCATAACGGAGGCTATGTTCCGCGCGGATATTTTACAGTCAATTTCGTTTCGCCGGAGATGGGTAAAACGGAGTGGATTGATAACGCGCAGCTTATCGACTACCCAGCGCATTTCCGGTTTCCAATAGATCGCCTCCAGGACTCCCCTGGCCGCGCTGGGGGTGATAACATCGTAACTGACCCGCTCCACCTTCATTTCCGGTCGGTTGAACGACGCGTAATCACCCCAGACAAGAAGCTTTACTCCATATGCCACCCTGCGCCTCCTTTCTTTTAAGCAAAGATCGCTCCCGGCCCCTCGGCCTCCAGAGTCAGACCGGTGTCATTCGAGTAATGAATTTCCGGACTGGCGAGAACAGAGATTCCATCATGGATCAATTGAATACTCGTATTCGCATGGCGCCTCCACACCCTTCGTGGAATCTGTACAATGAAACGTTGCAGTTGACGGCGTATGTCCAGGGTGGGCGCGGACATTGCGCGCAGTCGCTCGCACAGGACGCGGCCTTTATCACCCCAGGGTATGATCACCGGACAGTAATCGGATTCGTCGATCAACTGGAATTTTTTCGCGATTCGTGCATAGCCAATGTTGAAAGGAAAATCAGGATCATTGATGAGAAAAGTCTCGTCCATGACCTTCTTTTCATCCCAACGGGCGCTTTGATCCCAATAATACAACTTGAAGTAGCGCTCGATTGCCTCGGGGTCCAGGGGGTTATCGTGCAAGCTGAGAATCTGGCCCGCGCATTGGGCCGTATCGGCGAAAAATCTTTCCGAGTTTTTATGCTCGGATCGAAAAATATGGACACTACCTCCTTCCGGCAATGTCCCATTCCGATTGCAACGCCCCGCGGCCTGGGCGATAGAATCCAACCCGGCCAGAGAACGAAAAACAACAGGGAAATCGATATCAACGCCTGCTTCGATCACCTGTGTGCTGATCACCCGGCAAACCGAGCCTTTTTTGAGATATTCGCGTATTCGTTCGAGGCGTTCGGACCTATGCGCCGGGCACATGTTTCCACTCAGATGAAAATGTCCGTTATCCGCCCCAATCGCTTCGAACAATTTCCTGGCGTGAGCTTTGGTATTGACGACGCAAAGAACCTTTGACTCGGACATTATCCGTTCACAAAGATCCTGATCATACTGCTCGCCAATATCCTTGACTCGGACCCGCCGGAGCCGATCATACAGTTCGACCGTGTTTGGGATGATCTCGAAAGGCTCTCGCAACCCAATTTCAAAGCCTTCCCTTCGTTTGATGGCCGGTTGCGTGGCGGTGCAAATCACGACGCTCGCCCTGTAGTTGGTTGTCAGTTCCTCTAATGCGCGCAAACAAGGCTTGAGATAGTCAACCGGCAGTGTTTGAGCTTCATCGAGGATTATCACGGAACGGGCCAATCGATGCAGCTTCCGGCAGCGAGATGTTCTATTGGCGAATAAGGATTCATAAAACTGTACAGAAGTTGTTACGATAAGCGGTGAATCCCAGTTTTCCGTCGCCAAGCGGTTGGTCTCGGTCTCTTTTTCAGGATCAAGATTGCTGTGATGCTCCAACACAACATCACGACCAAGCATTTCTTCAACCGGCCTCAAGGCTTCGCGAAATACCTCGGCGTTTTGTTCAATTATGCTTGTCAAAGGGATTACATAGATGATGCGCCGCAAACCGTTTCGCATGGCGTGTTGTAATGCAAAGGCAAGCGAAGCCAAGGTTTTGCCGCCTCCGGTTGGGACAGATAAAGAAAACAACCCCGGCGCCCGAGTTGCCGCCGTTAGACAGGCTTGCCGCGCCAATGCTCTTTGCCGGTTGACCAAGGTGTCTTCCGGGTCAAGCGCATGGACAAAGCCAGTCAATGCGTTGTCCATCTGCTCCAATATGTTACCCGGCCAGCCTCCACGGAGAGCCGCTTGTTCAGGTTTCATGAAGCCTTCAGTGTCGAGGAAATCCGCGTCAACCAGACAGGAAAATATCATGCGGAGGAAAAAAGCCGCCGAAAAACCATCTCGCTTTGATAGCGCATTCCGCAAGCATTGAGGCGGTTCTATATTGGTGAATGGAGGTAGAAATTTAAGCCCATGTTGCCAAGGATGTACCGATTTATTAAGACGAATTTCTTGACAGGCTCCAACATCTCGGCCGTTAAGAAGGCCGGAATGATGTCCTGCAATCGCATATGCTAATAGATGCCCTAAAATTGGCACGGAAGAGACGGCATATTGCGCGCCTGCAGAGGAATGATCCTGTCTCTCTGCCGCTGTTTCCATGCTTGCGTCCAGGTTATTCTCATGTCTCAGATAATCCTGGAATGCCTGCGAATACTTTCCAACGTCATGCCAAAGACCGGCGAGATACCCCCAATCAGCTGCATCGAAAGACTCGGCGAAGTGCCGGGCTGTGTTTGCGACGTTTTTCAGATGCATGTCGAGAGACTGCCATTCAGTTTGGGGGGGTCCATCTTTACTGTGCGCGTAATACGTTTTGCTCATGGGGAAGGCTCCTCGAAGGGAGTTACAGCGCATGCTTTTTTTATGAAATAGGCGGTAATGCGTAGTTAAGACTGATTTTTAAAATAAGAGGCAAACGTGATATTTTTTTTAATAATAATTTATGAATAATTTTGTCAAGTTAGTTTCTTAATACTTTTGCTTTTAAATATATCAAAAGGTTGTGGGAGAGAGTACGCAACGATGGTGGGGGTAAAGACCAATTTTCTGAAACGCCACTTGCTTTATTCATGTTAGCAATGCCGCTTGGGTCCTGAATGACGGAAGAGCGCATTGTGGGCCCACATGTGTAAGAATTAGAAAAATTTGTTAAATTAGCCCTTTCCAGTATTCGACCTTTCCGGTTGTCTTGGCTTGGTCGGTGGAGCAAAGCGCTGGGAGTTTAATTTGCGAAATTGTGATGAAGGCCTATCCTAAAGGGTGGACCGCTCACCGCGAATTGGGAAGCGGGAATAGGCGAGCGCCCCATCTGGACTGGAAATTCATGCAGATAACTATTTTAACGCCTTGATTTTGTTGATATCATCGGTCTTACCAAGGGTGAGCAGAATGTCGCTGTCTTTTATTACGAAGCTCGCCGGAGGGAAGAGGAGAAAGTTTTCCGGGGCCAGTTCCTGGATGGCGAAGTCAAAACGCGAACCCCGTCCCTCAACAGGATCGAGTCGCGGGGATGGTGGATCTTGGTTTCAACAGACGCGCGGCCCTTTTCGATGTATTTTCTTTAGCGTAAACCAGGATGTCGCAAGGAACGGTTTCTCGGCTCTGTTCCGAGAAGGCCTTGATCTTTTTCTGCGGAGCCGACTTTTGAAAACCCTTTTCTGTCGTGCCGAAGCGGCGGAACCATCGCATGCTTTTGTCACTAATTGAGTCAGAGGCGTTTCTTTTTTCTTTTGTAATAAAGGCTGAAAATCAGAATAAAAAATGCGGCCATACCGTATATGTAAAGCAAGGCTAGCGCAATTCGGTTCTCTTTGAAAAACACTTTCACAAAGCCGGTCCAGGATTTAGCGGAGTTCGCGTTGGCCTCAACAAGCATGTCGAGCGTTCCGCTTGAATTCTCGAACAGCCCCCTTGAAATCTGAGTCAATGCCGTGATGGCCTGCTGATGAAAATTGTTCTTTGACAAGGCTATCATGGTGTTGCTTTCTTTCAAATAGGATTTCCAACGCGCGCTGAACGCCGCATACGCCGTTTTTTCTTGTTCCGTAGCGAGCAGTGGTTCAAGTTTTCTTTGATTGCGCTCCAACTGCGCCAATTCCGATGCCATTCTGTTCATGTATTTGTCCTTGTCCTTCTTTTCGAAGGACAGGATATACTCCATTTCCGCGACCCGGTAAGCCAGCGCATTCGTAGTGATATCGCGCAAAAGCTTGGCGCTTGTCGACCGGGCGACACCGGCGGCACGAATTGCGCTGAACACCATGATGCCCGCAATCAACAGGAAAAGGCACAAAACGACAACAGCGGTTTTCATGCCCGGTTTCCTTTTACTCCTTTCCACGGGAAAGCTCCCCTCGAAATCAATCCTTTTTCTCTTGCCACACCTACAGTGATTTTCTAGTCGTCCCTGGAGAAGTCTAAATTAGGAGTACAAGGGAACTTCACATATTCTTACTCCCAGCACTGGCTCCTGGTCTTAAGTCTGCTCTGTTTTTACTTGAGCGCCTTGATTTTGTTGATATCGTCGGTCTTACCCAGGATGAGTAGAATGTCGCTGTCTTTTATTACGAAGCTCGCCGGAGGGACGAGGAGAAAGTTTTCCGGGACGAGTTCCTTAATGGCGATGACGTGCACATTGTATTTTGCTCTGAGATTCAGATCCTTAAGGCTCTTGCCGATAAATTCCCTCGGAGGCCCCACCTGCACAAGGTCGAAATCTTCCGCGAGCGGAATAAAATCCAGAACGTTGGGCCGGGACAAACTGCGCGCTGTGCGTAGGGCCATATCCCGTTCCGGATGAATGATCTCGGTCGCGCCTACGCGTTTCAAAATTTTGCCGTGATCATCGTCCAGCGCCTTGGCCAGGATTTCCTTTACTCCAATTTCCTGCAGGTGCAAGCAGATCAGAATGCTGGTACTGATCTTTGTACCGGTGGAAACGATCACCGCGTCCATGTCCTCCAATCCAAGGGCCTTCAAGGCGTCCTTGCTGGTGGCGTCCAACATAATGGCTTCGGTGGAGTGAGGGCCTATGGCCTGGATCCTGGCCTTGTCAGTATCGATCGCAATGACTTCGTTGCCGTCCTCATATAACGCCTTGGCGGCGTGAAAGCCAAAATTACCAAGCCCTATGACTGCAAAACGTTTCATATTTGCTCCCCGTTCATCCGATCATGAGATTCTCTTCAGAATATTCAAGGCCGTTTGTTATACCGGTACCGACGATGATGTAGGAGAAAGTGAGTACGCCCACACGACCGATAATCATCATCAGGATAATCAAAAATTTGCCCCATGCGCTTAAGCCGGGTGTCACACCCGTGGATAATCCTACCGTGCCGAAAGCCGAAACAGTCTCAAAAAAGTAGCCGAGGAAGGAGCCTTGCTCGGTTATATCCACCAGAAGCAGAAACAGCACCACCCCGATGATCCCGATGGAGACAAGAATGAGCGACACGCTCCGGGTCACGGTTTCGGGCGGAACACTCTTTTTAAACATATTGACTCGGCGTTTTCTCTTCACCCGGCTCACTGTGAAGGCCGCAATCAGGGCCAATGTCGTGGTCTTGACTCCGCCCCCACAGGAACCCGGAGAGGCGCCGAAAAACATGAGAAAGATCATCATAACCAGGGTCGCTTCTCGTAGGGAGGAAATGTCTACCGTGTTAAAACCCGCGGTGCGGCAGGTAACGGACTGGAACAAGGGAATCAGGACGCGATCCGGCCACGGGTGAACTGTCGAAAAAGCCTGTCCCTCAAGAATCGAGAACACCAAAGCTCCACCCACAATCAGGATCAGAGTAGTGATGAGCACGGTTTTCGTTTGTATGGAGAGGCGCACACGTTCCCTTCGTATTCTTCCGCGGAACCAGGATTGGAGATCGTAGAGAACCGGAAAGCCAATGCCGCCCGTAACGATCAAGGCGCACATGGTAAAGTTGAGGAGCAGATCACCTCTGTAGTCCGTCATACTGCTGGCAAACAATGAAAAGCCTGCGTTGCAGAACGCTGAGATTGAATGAAAAACAGCGACGTAGATTGCTTTGGGTACTGAATAGTAATGGCTCCAGTGCACGGAGAATAGTATGGTTCCTAGAATCTCGGCGCCGAAAGTAAAGAAGAAGGTACTCTTGACAAGACTCAGAATGTCCTCACGGGGGGTATGGGCGAACAAGTCCTGCATGGCCATGCGTTGGCGGAAAGATATGTTTCGGCCAATCCAGCGGAATAGCGCTACGGAAATAGTCATGATGCCCAATCCTCCGATCTGGATGAGCCCCAAGATAACGCATTGGCCAAAGCTGGTGAAATAGGTCCCCGTATCCACGACAACCAGACCCGTGACGCATACCGCTGAAGTTGCTGTAAATAAGGCGTCAATAAAGCTGATATGGCCATCCACTGTGGAGAGTCCCAATTCCAGCAGGGACGTCCCCACGGCGATGGCGAACAAAAAGCTTGCCAGCACGAGCGTTGCGGGATGCGCTCTAAGAAGAAGCTGTCGAGGTATCACTATTTCTGCCTCGGGTTTAAAAAGTACTTACACTCGAGATGGCTTCTGGTCTGACAAACCTCGTGCAGCCAGGAGCCGCCGAGAACCATACGGTCCAAGTGAGCGCCGCAGACCGTTAACTCGTTTCGGGCGTCGATAGTATCGTAGTCAAGATAGGGACATAACACTTCCAGCAACAGGCTCACGTGATCATCAGGACCCAACTTATGGACGATTTCATGCGACCGGGTTAAATTCACTGTCTCTGCAATAAATTTGACGTAATCAACACCCGCGCCCGCCAAATCGTCCAAAAGCTTGCGATGTTTGTTATGGAGAAGCGCCACTACCGGCGTATTCCGGGTGTGACTGTTTCGTTTCAGCGCAGCGCACAATTCCACCAGCGTTTTCCGCTCCTTGAGCTCCATTTCAGTGAAGCGCACCACGATAAGATCAGGGTTTTCCTCCACAGCTTTCTCCAGGCACTGGATAGGGCTCTGGACCAACACGCCGTCCTCGAATCTCAGTTCTGATTGTGTTGAACCGTCACATAGCAGGCAGCGAACCTTCCGGGTATTCACCTCTTTTTCCGAACCATTCTCCTTTTGCATCATAAGCCTTCTTTGCCATGCAGTGTTAAAGATACCCAATGACCGCCATCTTTAATTGCCTTGAACAGGCTGACGATCACCACCATAAATTCCAATCGTCCCAGGAACATAGCCAAGGTTTCCGCCCAGAGGGCGGTATCGGGCATATCGGCGGAAGTGACCCCGACCGAGAGCCCCACGGTTCCAATGGCCGAGGCAAATTCGAAAAGAGAATCCCGAAGAGTATAGCCGTGGGCGCACAAAATCAGGGTCCCAAATATATAGGTTGCCAGGTATAGAAAAACGAAGACATAAATCTGGCGCACCCTGGCGTCATTTACAAAGACCCGCCGATTTCTCTCCCAAACGTGCACTTCAATGACAGCATTTCGAGGCAGAAGTGAACGCCTGAACTCCCAAATCAACAGCCTCCATAGCGTGTAGATCCGGAACTGCTTGATGCCGCCGGCCGTCGAGCACGTTCCGCCACCAATCAGCATCAGTACAATCAGCACAAGCATGCCGAACGAGTTCCAACTCTCGTAGCTTACGGTTGAAAATCCCGTTGTGGTGAGCGCGGTGATGGTTTCAAAAATGGAGACGCGCAATGATTTGCCGATTTGAGGGTAGAGCGCTCGGCACGTAAAGAGGAATAGTAACGCCGCGGCTAAAGGAATCACTACGGTGATCAGGCGAATTTCGCCGTTGCGTACAACGAACCTGATTCTGCCGCGCCACAGAAGCCATGCAGTTACGAAGCTTAAATTTCCGAGCAGCATGAGCGGGAGACTCACCGCTTCGATAGCAACGGAATTCCAATGGCCGATGCTTTCAGGGGATGTTGAAAAGCCTCCCGTGGATACCGCGGCAAAAGAATGATTGACGGCGTCAAACAGTTCCATGCCCGCCAGCCAATAGGCCAATGTTCCGGCGGCGGCGTAGCTGGTGTAGATGATCAGGACCAACCGGGCCGACTCACGCACCTGGGGAACCAACTGATCGCTCCGTCCTTCGGCGCTGGAAATGCCCACGCCCGTGCGGCCCATGATGGCAGACATCATGATGATAGCCAGACCTGCGCCGCCAGCCAGTTGCATGAGACTGCGCCACATCAAGATCATGTGGGATGCCTTGGTTACGTCAACCACGGAGAGTCCGGTGGTGGTCCAACCGCTCACCGATTCAAAAACCGCCCTGGAAAAATCCAGGTTCGTAACCGACATGAAGGGCCGCGCCGAAAAAAGAGTGACCGTGATCCAACTGATGAGTACGATCACACCGCCTTCCTGGATCGAGAGAGTGACAGGAGTTGGCGGATGGAAAATCCTCCACAGCGCCAGCCCCAAGAGTCCAAGGCAAATTGCGGGTATTACAAACGCCCATGCGTCTTGCCCTTCCTGAGGATAAGCGAGCAGAATGAGAAGCGGCAGGAGCATCACCACGCCGGATAGAACGAGAATTATGCCGGTTGATGAGAGGATCGCCGCATAGCGTTGCCTGAGATATTCCTTTTCCCGCATGGCAGGCGCCTATTTCTGCTCGCCCGTGAACACTCTCAGCACGGGCCCATGGTTTTCCGGCAGACTGATCAGCACTACCCGGTCTCCGGTCAACAATTGGCTGGGTCCACGGGGAACGATCGGCCGATTGTCGCGGATCACTACAGCCACCAGAGCGTTTTCCGGCAGATCGATATCTTTCAGGTGTTTGCCTGCCACGGGAGAATCGGCGTCTATGATGATTTCGGTGACGTTCACGCGGCCTTCGCCGACTGGGAGAAGATTGGTGATATGTTCCAGGGATGCGCGCTGTTCTATCAGGCTGCCTACAATGCGCGTGGTAGAGAAGGCGGACACTCCCAGTTGCTCGAAAACTTCCGCATTATCCGGGTCGTTGGCCAGAGCCAAGGTTTTGGGCACGCCATAGAGCAGTGAGGCCAGTTGACAAATTACGAGATTGTCCTGGTCGTTGGGTGTGATGGCGAGCATCGCGTCCGCTCCCATTGCGCCGGCGTCCTTGAGAATTTCCGGATTGCTGCCTTCACCGCAGACCACGGTGGCGGAAAGTTGCCGGGCCAATTGGACGCACTCCTCCCCATCCCTATTGATGATAACCACCTCATATCCCTTGGCGGCGAAGTTCCGACTAAGAAAATAGAGGGTTTTGCCCGCGCCGGCGATAAGAACCTTCATGGTTATCCTTCCTTCTTGTCCGCGGCGCCGGTGGCAACCGCCCGGAGAAATATCTCAGCGGCCACTGAAGTCGGACAGACGGTCTCAATGCCCAATTGGGTGTATACTTGCTCCCGCCTAGGATCGAATACCCTAGCCAACACATGAGGAACGTTAAGAATCTTGCGAGCTATCTGAGCCACCATCAAGTTAATGTTGTCATCGTGCGTCGTGGCGATGAAAACATCCGCCTTTTTCGATTTTGCTTCGTGGAGCACCGCCATCTGGGCGGCGTCTCCTTCCACGCGAAAGCCACTGAAATCAGGTGACAACCCAGCAAATGTGGATTCATCACGATCAATGACCACAACGGAGTGTCCCTCGCGGCTCAATCGGTTGGCAAGGATCGACCCCAAACGTCCACAGCCAACGATTACGATGTATAGGCTATTTTTCATTCTCGCCGCCGCTCCCGCTCTCTTTTTCCTGCCCGGGTTCTTCTTGTTCTGGCCCCAATTGGATCTTTCCGAACTTATGCCATGTGGTAGTCCGATCAAGATTTGCCTGAGCCGGTTTGTAGGTTGGATCGATGTCCAGCGCCGCTCGATAGAATTTCTGGGCCTCCAGCCGATCTCCCTTGATTTCAAGGAGCGCCCCAAGCAGATTGAAAGCTTCCGGCTGAGCCGGATCGTCGGCAATGGCCTTTCGTGCACTCTCTCGCGCCGCGGAAAAACTTCTGTCAGCGATATGGCGTTTGGTAAGCTCGATCAAGCTTCGGTAGTCCACCGCGTTCGTTTCATCCAGCGCCTCGCGCTTTATCACCCGCGTTGCCAGTTCACGGATTTCTCCCGGACTGAATGGCTTCTGTATGAAGTCCACGGCGCCCAACTTCATGGCCTCCACCGCAGATTCGATCGTCCCATGAGCCGTGATGATGATCACCCTTGTTTTCGGCCACTTGCCCTCAATTTGGCGTAGCGCTTCCAGGCCGTCCATGCCGGGCATTTTCAGGTCCAGAAACACTAGTCCGAACTCGCCTCCGCTGAGCTTTTGCAGCGCCTCTTCGCCATTCATCGCCGTCTGGACGTCCATTCCGAGCGGTTCCAGAGACTGAGACATGGTCAACCGGATGTTTTTTTCATCATCGACCACTAGAATCGATTTTTTTTCCATGAGTTTCTCTCCTATTGCGCCACCGGCAGAGTGAAGGTGAAGGCGCTGCCTTGACCGGGAGTTGATTCCACCCAAATCGCGCCGCCGTGAGCTCGCACGATTTCCTTGCAGATGGCCAGCCCCAGACCGGTACCGCCGGTTTCCTGTCCCTTCACCTGAACAAACTTCTCGAAGATTTTTAATTGATATTCAGGGGGAATGCCCGGTCCATCGTCATGCACCGACAGGTGCACGTGTGGCCCAATCCTGTTCGCCATAAGCCGGATGTGCCCCCCCTCCTTCACATATCGCATTCCATTAGAAATTAGGTTCGTCAGCACCCAGGTGATTTTGTTGGCGTCCGCGCGAATCCTCGGTAGGGGTTCGCTCAGTTCAGAGGTCAGGTTGATCTTTTTCATTTCCAACTGGCTCTTGAAGACGGCCTGAACATATTCGAAAAGTGTGCGAACCGACACTCTGTCAAACTCCAGCTCGATACTGCCGGTCTCGATTTTGGACAGATCAAGCAAATTATTGACGAGAGCTTTCATCCTCTGAATTTCCTCATGAGCCGCTCTCAAAAGATCTCGGTCTTTTTCGGCAAGTCCTGGAGCCACATGTTCCAGGAGCAAATCGATACTCATTCCCAGGCCTGTAAGCGGTGTACGCAGCTCGTGAGACGCCGCCATGACAAATTCAGTCTTCAGCCTCTCCACTTCCTTCAGACGGGTTACGTCTCTGAGCAGAAGCACAATGCCGGACAGGTTGCGGTCTTTTCCACGGATTACCGTAACGGAAAACAGATAGTGGCGGGATCCCTCGTCATCCGGGAAGGTGATGATCCGCTGCTCCTCCGGAATGTTTGGCTGCGCGCCTGTTTCTACCGTCTTTTGGATCAGGTCGCAGACATCCGTCGCGGGCAGAATGTTCAAGCACTGCAACGTTGAGCTTTCGGCGAACTCCAGATTAAGCATCCGTCGCGCGGCAGGATTGATGCCGGTGACTCCGAGGCCTGTGTCGAAGACCACCAAACCATCTTCTATGCTGGAGAGGATAGCCTCGCCTTTGTTTTTCTCGGAAATTATCTGCTCAATGTTCATCTCGTTGTAACGCGCGAGCTGGGCTGTCATCTCGTTGAATTCGCCGGCCAGGCGTCCCAGTTCGTCGCTGGTCTCGATTTGAACTTGAACAGAATAATCGCCGGAGGAAATCTTTCGCGACGCTTCCATGAAACCACGGAGAGGCCGGACGATTCGTTCAGCAAGAAGCAGGCTGAAGATTAGAGCAATGGTCAACGCTGCCGCAGCTACGAGCACTGTGGACCAGATTGCGCGTTCCGCGACCAGACTCGCGCGGACACTGGCCTCGTACATGGTCTCCTCATTGAGACGTCTTAGTTGGACGCAGGTCTCGCGCACCTTGGCAAAGAGCGGATGAACTGTTTCCTGATAGGCGCCTAAGGGGGGTTTTGACAAACTCTTTTCAGATTCTTTCAAATCTGTCAGCCTGGAAAACTGTTGGCGATACCTCGAATAACTGGTCTCGATGGCGTTGACCAGTTCTGCCTCGCCCTGGATCGTGATATTGTCTTTGGCCCGGGCGAGCCATTCCAGGAACACGGCCTCGTTGTCCCGGAACTGTAAGACCCCCTTTTTAGGTTCGCCCAGGAACATGAGCAGCATGCCGCTGTCCTGGCGCTCCAGGGCGTCAATCATGTTTTCGGCTGCAAGGATGCTTCGATAGTTTTCGCGCAGAATAGCGTCGCTTGCCTTTCCCAGAGATACGAGATTCGTCACGGCCCATGCGACCACCAGACCCATGAGGATAAAGGCCACGCCGTATCCAACCAAGATTTTCTTTTTCAAGGTCATGGAATGCTTTCCTCCATTCCGTCGCAGCGGACGTGAGCGCAATAAAGCAATCGCCGTGCCGCGATTCATGTTTCGTAATTTCAATATGTTATGGGCTAGGCAGGGTGAAGCGGTCTTGAAATTTGAAAAGTTGGGGCAGGATCGACCTTGCAGAATGCAAGGTGACCCATAATAAAGAAGGGGTTAAATGCCGTAAGCCTTTCTCCTTCGCCACAGCGTCGCCTGGTCGATGCCTAGCACATCCGCCGCTTCCTGGAGTGATGAAGTATTGGCCATGACTCTTCTGATATGAAGTTCTTCGATGGCGGACAGCGGCGCCATATCGCCTATGACGAGTTCGTTGGAGGTCGGAGTGATGGTTTCGGGAAGATTATGTCGGTCGATCCGCTCACCGCTACCCAAGATCACCGCTCGCTCGATGGCGTTGCGAAGCTCCCGAACATTTCCAGGCCAAGCGTAACCAGCCAGAGCGGCGCCGGCCTCCTCGGTGAAGCCGAGGACTGGTTTGTGATTGGCGCGGGAGAAATAAACGAGAAAATCCATGGCCAACGGCAAAATGTCTTCTCGTCTCTCCCGAAGGGGCGGAATAGTGAGGCTGATCACGTTGAGTCGATAGAACAAATCTTCACGGAAACGGCCTTCGGCCACACTCTCCTCGAGATCGGCGTTGGTTGCGGCGATAATGCGAACGTTTGATTTCCGAGGCGTCGCTTCTCCGAGCCGCGCATATTCCTTGTCCTGAATGAAGTGGAGTAGCTTGGCTTGGATCGATGGCGCCATATCAGCGATTTCATCCAAGAAAAGCGTCCCTCCCTCGCAATACGCAATGCGGCCAGGATTGTCCTTTACCGCGCCGGTAAATGCGCCTCTGGCATGTCCAAAAAGCTCGCTCTCAAGAAGGTCGGGAGGTATTGCCGGGCAGGCCACCACAGCCATGGGCTTGGCGGCTCTCGAACTCCAATTGTGGATAGCTCGCGCGAATATGGACTTTCCAGTACCGCTTTCTCCACGGAGCAGTATAATCGCATCTGAAACTGCGGCCTTCTTGGCCGTTTCGATGAGACGTTGCATGCCGGTGTTTCGACTCTGAAATCTGGCCTCCGGACCGATTCGCCTCATGTCTTCCTTAAGCGACACGATTTCGATTTCCAGTTTCCGAATCTGGGCAATTCGCCGGGTCATCATTTTGACCTGATCAGGGGTGAAGGGTTTGGCAATGTAGTCGGTGGCCCCTCGTCGCATCGCCTCCACGACGCTCTCGATAGAAGCATGCGCTGTGATAACGACGATCTTTGTCCAGGGGGACTCAGCCAGCAGTACAGGGATCAAATCCATGCCGTCTTCTTCGCCCAGTTTGAGATCCACCAATGCCATATCGAAAGAGCGTCTTTTAGCCTCATCGATCGCGTCGGCTGGATTGCTCACGGCGATAACCGTGTGTCCTTCCGCAGCCAGACAGTAGGTAAGGGTTTTGCGGATATTCGTGTCATCATCCACGATGATGACATTCAAGTTGGCTTTGCTGCTATCGTTTCTCTCCGCCATAGAAGAGCGCGCCTCTAATATTCCAAAAAAGTAACGGGACAAAAACACCTCTTCTGGTTGCTTTATCACATCTTCGTAATGGTGGAAAGGCTGAGGGAGGTGTTTGATCTTAAGTCTCACGGTGGGGATAAACCGAAGGTAATAAGGTAGTTTTCGTCTTAGTAACAATGTTACCAAAACAACCGTCAATTACCGCCAATAACGCGCGGGTTCCCTTCCCAGAAGCCTCGAAAAACAAGGGTTCCGGTTCATCCTCATCATACGACCTGTAAAGAATGTTTGTTGCAAGGTAATTTGTCATCATGTGTGTCAGAACGATAAGGAGAGCCTTCGGATGATTGCGGCTAGAGACTAAAAGCGGATAGAAGTGAAGTGGTCCCGGTTGGTTGGACAGAGTGGCGGGGCTTCAGCAGTTTCTACTTCTTGTCTTTATAATTCCGTACTACCTTAATCTTGAAATTCCTCATGTATTCTCGATGCGCTTTTTGCCACTCCTGAGGGATTCCGATCCAGATTTCCGGCAAGGGTTCGTATCCTTTCTGAAAAGGTTTTCCGGTTTCGAAACAAATTACATTGGAGTATTTGATCTTTCTCATCGTCGACGGTTTCCTTGAATTGCCGCTCAAGAGCGTGCTGATGGAATGATCCTCTGTAAAGAAAAATGTTCACATCTACCGCCCGTTTAGAACTACGGCATCGTCCCAATGTGCTGCTCGAAAATGACCGTGAGCTTTTCCTCATGGTCCTTGGTCTCATCCCACATACCCAAGTGGCGTCCTAACAGCTCAAGGGCTTTTTCTTTTGAATGGAGCTTGATTCTTACCGTTTTACCGTATTTGGAAACGGTCTCAACTACTTCCGAAACGCAGGCGGCTTGGCCACCGCTGATCTCATCCGACTCCTTGAGAACAACGCTATTCGGGCCCCAGGAAACAAAATCCGTCATATTGGAAAATGCGAGCCTTACGAGTTCTTGAATGATTTGGTCCTGCTCAATCTGGTTTCGAAGAGCGAGATCCTGTTTTCTTTTCCGGATTGCTTCCGCAACGTTATTTTTCGTTATAAGCTGCCTGCCGATATTTGGGTCTTTGTAGCCGGCCCTTCTAGCTGCTGCGGTCGCGTTTAAATCAATCATATACTCATCGACAAATGCGGCCTGCTTAGGGGTAAGCCTTTTATTGGTCATTAGATTTGCTCCTTTGGTATTTTAGGGTGTCAATAGCCGGGTACATGTGACCCACCTTATGAGCCAAGGGCGCTTCATGGTATTTCCGATAGAGTTTGCGCAGTTCGTGATTACCCATGCTATGATGATAATTCTTTCTCTCATCGGTTATTAACTTCTTCTAACCCATGATATTCTGCAATTTCTAAAGGACTGCTGCTTATATCGGTTTTAATAGGGATTGACTCAATTGTTGTTTGTGAAACATCGAAATCAAAGGACCGATTAACGATGGAGGGTTCAAGTTGTCGCCAAAATTCCGGCTGAAAAGGCCTGCCGGATAACTCGTAAAACCGCCGCACATCTTCAAGGTTGCCAAGTCCTTTCGCCCACACGGTCCGGAATCCATTCAGCCGACACTCAAGCTTGCCGATGCCTGAAAATTGATTTTCAAGCGCAGTCAAAATCTTCTGCCACGCATGTCGATTGCCGAATACAACCGGCGAGAAAGTACCCTCGTATCGCGTGCTATCTGTATTAAGTATATCTATTAATAGAGATGGCACGCGTTGGGACTTGGCTTTTATTTCGTGTAGATATGCCTGGAAGCCTTTGATAATATGAATGTTTTCCGTGTGTCCAACGCCTAAGATGGCCGCAATCTCCACTGTGATGAATCCAAAACGCTCCACAAAAGGCTTGAGTCTATTTAGAGCGTCTACCATTTTGCCCCCCTTAAATTGCTGATCATCAAATACGGTTGGCCGACCCAACCGTCTTGGCCACGTTCGGCCCATTACTATGATGGTTTTTCCACCCTTGATTGGTCGAATTCTATGAATTGTTTGAAAGAGATCATCCTCGCCTTCCGATATGACGTAAGCGTCGCGGTCTTCCTGATTGTTAAACAATACCATGGTGATATCGAGCACTGACCAAGGGTTAACACTGGGCGTCCCCAAACAAATTATCGCATGATGATCTTCAAATGCGTTGATTCCACGCGCCGCCCAGAAGTGAACACTTGCCCAAGTTCGGGAAGAGTCACATTGGCGAGCTATTTCAAGCGCCTTCTCTTCAATATCCTTATGAGTGGCGAGTAATACGGATTTATCGGTTGGTTTTAGATGCGGAATGCACTCCTTGATCCTATCTTTTATCTGCTTTTGATTTAATCCTTTTGCCTTTATTTTACCCAAGCCGCGTTTAATAAATACCTTCTTTGTATTGGGGGGACTAACCATAGCGTGAACTACATTGAAATTACGGCCAAGCAGGGACTTTAAAGCCTTTACATTTGCCGTACCATCCAGAATGACCATGCGGCCTTCATATTCGAGGATCGCACGCTGGAACAGCACAAATTGAATAGGTTTGTTAGGGTCACGCTGTACGCGCAGGTAGGCCGTTGCGCCTTGAATATCACCAGCAGCCGTCCATAGCCACCTGAGAGCATGAAAGTTTATATTAGCGTCCAGCAATCGCTTAACCCAGTGACGCTTGTTCTCATGCTCAAATGGTGAGAGATAGGCTAGCGCCGAGGAAAGGGCCTCTCTTTCCAATTCAGATAATCCGGTGATATCCCAAAGGTCCGCGGTGTTCTCCCATGCTCCTGGTGGTGGGGCTGTCGCATAGAGACGCGCATGCTGATGGTTACCCTTTATCTCTTTTAGGGCTGTTTCACCGGCTTTTTGAATCGAGTCAATAATCTCACATGAACGTTGGTTGAGGCGCCGTTTGACAGTAGCTATGTCCCCTAGATCAGTTTTTTCTTCGTTGATGAGAGCGCTTACTGGATTCTCATCAATGATCCAGACATCAGGGTCCACTTTAGAAATAACACCCGCGGCCTGTTTGGTGGTGGTGAAAATCACGCCTGTTTTTGGCAAAAGCTTAAACTGGGACATATATGGACATCCGTCGCTCTCGTTGTGCTCGCAATATGGGCAGAGGACGAGGCCTGGCTTGAATCCTTTGGCGACTAGTTCATCGACTTCCGGCATACGGTAACAGGTCGCCGGTATATCATCGCCCATTTCCCCATGTCGCCCCTGAAGGTGGAAGGTGGGTAGATTAAATTTAGTTTTCGCCATTTCCACAGCTTGAAGAACCAGCTGATAGGTAGGAGCTGAATAGAAAAACAATCGCATAACGCTATTTGCTGTCTCGTTAGCTGTCCATCCAGCTCGCTAACGCCTGCAAGGCATTATGCGTCTTACCAACACCGGGCATGACATCAATGATTACGTCGCCCAGAGTATTGAGTCCCTCCAGAATAAGCTCCCTTGCGTCTTTAACCTGAAGTCCGCTGTCCTCTTGATAATCTTCGTCAGAATCAACCCCTTGATAATCGGGCACCCATTTTGAAGGATGCAACCCTCCCCGATCTTTTGCCGCTTCGCATGAATTAGCGTGAAAACACTTCAATCTGCCGCTCGCGGTGACGTACGGTCTGCCATCACTTCGGCCACAAATTGGACAAACCTTCAATTTGAGAATGATTTCATCACCGGACTTAAACTCTCGAGACTCACTCGTGGCGTCGAGATAATCTTTTATGCAGTCCCAATTGACCCCTGTATTTGCATAGGGGAATCGAATATCGACAATAGTCCCTCGTAATCGAGCCTTGGCTTCATAAACGTTCAATAGATCCCACCACGGCCAGGGCGCTTCCTCACGCGGCATTATGAGCTTGAGCCATTCAATACATTGATCAGGGTCTGGCCTTCCGCTCACCATTCGCCGGTACCCCGATTCGTTGAGTTCAAGAAGGTCACTATGATGCTCAAGCATGTGCACATGAGCATCGATGGGTTTACCCTGGTTTTGATGCCCGCGATAGGCGAAGAGCCGATAATGGGATTTATTCTTGAACGGCGCAGAATCAACGGCGGGGAGATCCTCAATCCATAGCAAGAAGGCGCGAAATCGTTCCGGGGCAATCCAGTATGGCCAGCAAAAACGTAGGCCCTTGCCTGATAGAACGACATTCAGATTGTCGGTTAGGCCGTGTTTATCCAGATGCATATAGAGCTTCTTCGCGGCAAAAATATTAGCCTCGACACTTGTATGGTGAGCTTCGGGGTCTTCAACATCTAGGATGACCCACGTATAGGTGTTACCCTCTCGATCATTTAAATACGGTTTCACCCATATCCCTACGGTACCATCGGCAAGCCCTCGTTTGTATTTCTGGTTTGAAATACTCATTAGGTATTCCGGGAACGTACACTTGAACCATCGAGATTTTTTGTCATATAGAGCGTGCTTACCCGTTAGAATGAGCGAGTGAGGGTCAGTTGACTTCATTCGACATTCTCTCCTTGCTCATAAAATTCCGGGAAAGGAATGGAGGAAAATACCTGGAATACAATGGAAGGTTTCCACCTAATAACGGAGCTTATAAATAGTTTCATTTTTACGAAATTCCCACCTCTTGCAGCGCACTCACCGTGATATGATTTACGCGCTCCTCTTGCTTCTGCGAGTCAACAGCAAACTGTTCAAGGAAATCCTATACCCAAATATATTTAACGAGGATTGTTCCGCTAGGCAGTTTAGAACACCTCAAACCCTGCTTAAGGCAGTCGCGCATTGTCCGCTCTGACACGCCGGCGTACTTCGCGGCGGTTTCGCCTCGAGCGTTGCGCCGTAGGGTTGCAGATGCTCCATGCGATAGGATTCGTAATGTGGGCTGAAGTCGTCAAAACTGTAAGAAGACACCTTATCCCTGACCCTTTATAAGATCTCTGCTCGTTCAGCCATCCATTCGCAAAGCTCTGCAACAGGATATGCTACCTTCCTGCCGACCTTGATTCTATTTCTTGGTCCTAAGCCTTGGCTGTCTAAATTGGCAAGGGTGCGCGGGTGCAGAATTCCTCCACTAAATTTGCCGACTTGGGACCGAGAGACAAATGCGGATGGCCATTTTCTCGCCATAGCCGAAAAGTTGATTTGCTCACTCATGTGAACCTCCTTCTGATCTCGGGCAATTTTCATGTAGGAGCATGCAATAATTGCTATGATAAAAAAAGATACAGCGTGACCGCTTCGCTATGTTGTCATGGGACAAGTTGGCGAAATCAGCAACTTGTCACCCCTCCATTTTTTGCTAATATTAAAAAATTGATTATACTCAAATGCTTCAGCGGAGAGTGATGAATGGTCTGAAAGCGCGAAAGTATGATAGGATAGGGGGCCAAATAATGCCCCCTCTATTGAATTAAGAAAATATTTATTATCCAGTATTGATCGTTTTTTTACCCAGGAAAACGAAACTTTTCTACATTACTAATGATCTTTTTTGCGTTCCTCCGATACCTTTGAATGATTGTAATTGAGTCTTGAGGATCCCCTGGTCTGTCCGGTAATAAAATATCGGCAATTTCAGAATTGGTCTTGCCGCTTTCTTTCAACTCGTATGCGCGAAGATAGGTTCTCAGTTTCTGAACGTTTTTGGTACTTGTAGGGAATGAGCTATTATTTTCAAACCAGTATGGTTCAATATTTCTTCTTTGACTGTGTTCGATAATTTTAGCAGATATCAATTTGTTAAGCAGCTTTTGGCTTGCTCCTCTTGGGTTGATGCTTAAAAGGAGGTATTCATGTCTCCTAACGGTTTCCACTAATTCAGCCTTTAATTCGTGATATTCAGGAAATCTTATAATTTTATCCCGTAGCTTATGGGCGGCTTGATCGAGCAAATTACCAATAACAACATGCACCTCTCTTACCCGGAGGTTATCAGTGTCTGACCTGAGCGCTAGCCATAATCCAACTTCTTCCCAAAAGGCATTGAAAGCCTGGGTATGAACATCCTTAAAAAATAGATATACGTCTAGCAATTCACTTTTAAAGGGAAATTTGTTTTTTTCTGCAATTTGCTGTAAAGTCGCTTCTCCAAAATCTACTAATTCAAAATCAGAAGAGATGAATTGCTGATAATATTTATTTGTAAGTGGATAATTAATTTCATCTTCTAAGAATCCAGCAAAAAATGAAATTGGATAAAACGTACCACTTTCCTTTCTATCAGATTTAAGCATTATTCTAAACCATTCGCATACCTCTTTGTATTTTTCACTTTTTTTAAGGTATTCATACCATAACTCGTATATGGGTTTCAGTTCTTCCATGTAGGATAGGAATTCATTATAATCCACTTTGGAACCTCACCAAAATAACTAAAAGAAAACTATTGACGACCTTCGAAGAGCTTGGCCACTTCTATATGGCCAAGATTCCGATTCCAGGTGTTCTAATCACGAAGTTTTTTCAGATGTCATTTTTTTGAGCTCTGTCTTTTGAAGATTCAGGTCAAATTGCTGTACAGCCATTCGCAAATGATCGGGTGCCAGATGCGCGTATCGCTCGGTCATAGCCATAGTCTGATGTCCCATTAACTTTTGAACGGTGTAGAGAGGAGTTCCTTGTTGTACCAGCCAGCTCGCGTAGGTATGTCTGAGGGTGTGGAAAACCACTTTTTGGCGAGGATCGCTGATCCCGATATTGAGGCCTAATTCATCGATCACCGCTCGGAACACTCTGCTGAGTTTTCCCTTTTCTCCTCCGCCTCGCGCTGGGAAGAGGAGGGGCTCGTCCGTTTGTATGGTTTTTAGGCGCTCTGAAAGCATTCGTGTGACTTCGGCGGTCAAATAGGCATGGCGAGTGCGTCCCGATTTTGTATCACGGAGAGTCAATAGCCCGCGGTCAAGATCCACGTCTTGCCGTGTCAGCTTGAATATTTCCCCTTGTCGCAGTCCGCACTGCAAGGAAAGTAATGCCATTTCATACAAATCGCGTCCCCGGCCCTCCAGAGCCTTAAAAAGCAGATCGGCTTCCTCGTGGGTTAAAAAACGAATGCGGCGGTTATCTACTTTGGGCTGTTTAATCTTAGAAACCGGATTGTCCCCTACAAGTACCCCTATATTGCGGGCACGGTTGAACGTTTGACGAATCACGGCAAGAGCATATTGAATAGTCCGAGGAGCTTTTCCCGCCTTGACCATCCCGGATTTGATTCGCTCTAAATGAATGGGAGAGATTTGTTTTAAAGGTAGTTTACCTATCACCGGCTTAATCCATAGGCGGAAGGAAACGTCTTCGCGTTCCCAACTACCTTTACTCTTGTCCCGTTTGACCTGCGGATAATAGGTCTGACTCCAGAATTCGCTGAAGGTCAAACTATCAAGCTTTGCCTGCTCCTTCGCTTCCCGCTCCGCTCGGCGTCTCTCTTCGGCAATTTCCCGTTTCTCAGCGAGGGTGCGGGCGCCTTCACCGGTACGATGGGCTTCTTTTAGCTCAGACAACCTTGCAAGCGCTTTTTGTTCGGTCCACCCTTGAGAAGCCCAACCGATCGCTTCCTGCTTTGCTTTGCCGTCAACGCGATAACGAACGACATAATATCGATCAAACCTGACGCCGTTTTTGCGAGTCGGGTGTTCCCGGAATCTGATACCAGGATGTTTCGTCTTCTGCCATTTCTGTCCCATGTCCGGCCTCAAAGTTGTGCCACATTTGTGCCACATTTCTCGGTGAAATAGCGTGTTTTTCTGTGATGATCAGTGAAGGGTATTATATGTTAACATGCTGAAAAGTAAAGAAAAATATGAAGAAAAATGACGAAAGGTGAAATCCACGGAATTAGATTCCTAATCCTGGTGCCGTGCGTTCGAATCGCGCCGGGGGCACAAATAAAATCAATGGGTTAGCTGATATTGGCTAACCCTTTTTTGCGTCTTGGTCAACGTTTTGGTCAACATTTGCGGAATTAAGTTGACCATCCAGCCAAACCGTGTACTTTTCCATTGCCCTATGGAGGTCATCTTCGTCAGGCTTGGGATAATAAGCGTCCATATCCCTCAGGCTGTGGCCCAGGATGATATCTCGAAAGACTTTGTCGACTCCGGCGCGAAGCATATTCGTTTTAACGGTACCGCGAATGTCATGAAAACGGAGCCCGTCCTTCACCGTCATTCCGTAAGGAATGCCGGCGTCTTTACACGCCGCCATAAATGATCGTCTGAGCCCCATGGCAATGGGTTTCCCGCGGAACGAGAAAACATAGTCATGGAGGATGGCTCGAGGCAAAGTGTCCAAAGTTTTTAGGACATGGTGGTTTATGTGTAAAAGGCAAGAGTTTACCGGACAAGTCGTCCTCTCGATATAAGTATTAGGCAGCTTGTTTAGCAGGATGTTGAAAAACAGTTGTCAATAAATCGCTACAATTACAAAGGTTTTTGATATATTCCTGCACATAATCGATAATCAATGCAGGAGAAATTATGCGTGGATACGATGACCAGCAAGAGCCGATGTTCGGCTATGTTTTTCCCTGGAATCCCGAATCCCCAAGGATCATTCGCTGAGGCCTCTGCGGGTCATGGTAGATAAGGCGCTTTCTGATCGGTCTCCGTTGTTTGAGCAGATATATTGTAATACCGGCCGACCTTCGGTGGCTCCAGAGCAACTGTTGCGGACGCTGTTACTTCAGGTTCTGTATTCCATTTGCGCCGGCGGACACTCAACGCCACGCCTCACACTACGCGGCGCGCCAAAGGCTCCGCAATTGACCGTCGCGTGGCTAGACACGGGGGATACTCCATAAGCCAACGCGCGCGTACACGGGTTGAGGAAATCTTCGGGTGGCTGAAAACAGTGGCCGGTCTCAAGAAGACGCGCCACAGCCGCCTACAACCTGGTTCGCATGCGCACCCTCGCGCTCAGCGCCCGGTAAAGGGAAAAACCGTGCGGGTTTCGCAAAAAATACCTCTCACCGGAGCCGACATGAGCCGTACGCGTCATCAAATCAGCGCTAAACATAAGGAACAGCTTGTCAAGGAACTGAAAATTGTAAAAAATAAATTCCAATGAACGCCATCTATAAGTTTTTCAATGTCCTGATAAATTTGGACATCCATGATAAGGAACATCAAATGGGAAACGGAGATTTCCACTCTTCCGGACTTTAAGTTCCGGTGGTAACAGTGTTTGGTTGGATAGACCTTTTTACTCGGCGATCGACGATCACGCGACCAGAGGTTCAAGCGGACTGCTGTCCAAGGAAAAAGAGAGGTACCAGAGATGAAGTTCGATCCGGAAGGATTATCAAAACAACAATTTTATAACATGTTGGTGGAATCGTTCAATCCCCGTCCCATCGCCTGGGTATCCACAGTGGGCAAAGATGGGGTGTATAATCTGGCCCCATTCAGTTTTTTTACCGTTATCAGCGCGAAACCGGCTCTTGTGGGTCTGAGCGTGGGCGGCAAACGGACCGGGCAAAAAAAGGACACCTTGCTCAACATCGAGTATAGCGGGGATTTTGTGGTCAACACGGTGAATGAGGAGCTTGCGCAGCGCATGAACCAGACCTCCACCGAATATCCGCCTGACGTGGATGAGTTCAAGGAAGTCGATTTGACCGCGGTGACCAGCGACTTGGTCAAGTCGCCCCGCTTGGCGGAATCGGCGGTTAACATCGAATGTCAGGTCAATCAAATCCTACAGTTTGCTGATGATTCGGACTTTACCCACTTTATTATCGGGGATGTGCGCCGGGTGCACGTAAAGGACGAATGCCTGACCAATGGCGTGATTGACGGTTTCAAGGTGAACAACATCGGTCGGCTTTGGGGCAGGCACTATTGCCGATTGACTGACCTGTTCGGGATGACCAGGCCGGACGCCTATATGGCCGACCCAGAATGAGAGACGTTTGAAGTTTCCCATGCTCAGGATATCTCCAAGGAGCCTGAAATAGATTACCACCGGGGCCAGGCTGCCAAGGTTGGCGCATTCGCATACCCTTCGGCTGCCCTGGACCCGGCGGCAATAGACATCCATCCGTAGGATTCGGTTTAGTCTCACAGATCGGTTTGGGCCCATGGGTATGGTGATGATCACCGATAAATCACACCATTACCTCGGTCCACGGCCGAGCCTCGCCTGGACCAAAAGACCGAATCTTGGCGCGGAATTCCCCTCATGCGCATGAGCTTCCAACTGCCTGATCCACCCGGTGTTTGCGGATCTGGTCGGGCTGGATACGGAATCAGGTTCGGGTTGATCCACCCGACTCAGAAAACCCTTGCCCCCACAGTCTACCCGAGAAGCTCTTAACCAGCCATGCAGCCGCATTGCGCCCATCTGCCCCACAGCGTTACAAAAAAGCAATTTAAATCAATCATATATTCCATGTCTACCAGCGCCCGGTATGGTCAGGCCGCAAATTTAGCAACCTGATCCTCAGCTAATGACGCCGCTCCGGCACGCGCTAACAGCTTTTATCGCCAAACTCTCAAAATTGTCTTGACATGGCTTCAGGGAAAGAAGTACAGGTATATCCAAAATTGAATTCAATTTTAGATTTTATTTTGAATTGATTCGTGATTGTGGAAAATGGCCTATGAAGAAGTCATCGACGGCAAACAGAGATAGGAACAACAGTCTGGCTAATGCGGAGAACATGACCCAAATTGCCTACGAAGCAATCAAGATGAAGCTGTTTGTAAACGAGATCAAGCCGGACCAAAAGATAAACTATCGGGAATTGGCCAAAAGCATCAACACCAGTCCTACGCCGGTGATTCAGGCCCTCAAGTGGCTGGAGTTTCAGGGGGTGGTCCACAACGAGCCCAACCGAGGGTTTTATCTGGGGCCGGTCTGCCTGGAAGAGATCAGAGAGGTCTATGACCTCCGTGAAACCTTGGAGATATCACTTCTGCCCAAGGTGGTGGAAAACTTGGACGATGAGGGCATAAAAAGCCTTCAGAGTCATATCGAAGCTCATCGCAGCGCCATTGCCGAAGGATACCGGCACCGCCGCCTGATAACCGCCATGGAGTTTCATCTCTGCTTGGCTTCATTGGCGGGCGGCATGATAGCCGTGAGATTCCTGCGCCAGCTCTTCGATATTCTATACCTTAAATATAAACCTGATCTTCTTTTCTCCCAACCGCTGGACCAATACAACTATAAACATCAGGAGATATTGGAGCGCCTGGTTGAACGGGACGTGGAGAAGGTGCAAAAAGCCATGAGAGATGACATCTGCCACGTTCGGGATCACGTTATGAATTACATACGGTTGGCTTTGGAGGAAAAAGATGACCTCGCTAGCTAAAAAGCGCACACCCGTAATCCATACCCGCAATCCATAAGTTACATACCAGCTTAATAATTGCAGCGATAAGAGGTAATTGAAGGTCGAAGCTGTTAGCATACTCATTTCTTTAGTGAACAATTAGCAGGTTGTTTTGGGCAATTAAATGGCCAAGGAGGCAGAAATGAAGCGAGTGATTTCTATTTTAGCTCTGGGGTTGATCTGTGTGGCTGCCTTTTACACTTCTGCGTTAGCGGGGGAGCCAAGCGTTTTTGTAATAGGCGGAATGCAAACTTTGAGCGGTCCTGCGTACTCGGTTTCCAGCGACATAATGGTCAATGGCGGGAATCTGGCCGTTGAGGAGATCAACAACAGCGGTGGCGTATTGGGCAAGAAAATGGAGCTGATCTGGGAGGATCACAAGGCCAAAGGCCCGGATGCCGTGGCGGCTTTTAATAAGTTGGTGAGCATCAACCACGTGCAGGCCATCAGCATCGGCTACACCGCTCCCATCATGGCTTGCGCCCCTCTAGCCGATCGGAACAAGGTGCTTTTGATCAACCACGGCGCCTATGGGCCGGTCCTGGCCGGGGCGGGCAAATACCTGTTCGATCTGCCGGCCAACGAGCTGGTGCTCATCCGCAGCATGCTGGATTACGCCAAAAAGAATCAGAACATCAAGACCATCGGTCTGATCCACATCAATGACGACATGGGCATCAGCGTAAAGGACTTTTTGAAAGAGTACTGCCCGAAGGTTGGTCTCACCTTCGCCGGCGCCGAGGCCTACGACCTAGCCGCTTCGGATTACAGCGTGCAGATCGAGAAGGCTAGAAGCTGGAACGCCGACGCCATCTACGTGAGCGCGCACCGCAGCCCCGCCCTAATCAAGCAGGCCTCTGAAAAGGGCTGGAACCCGCGTTGGCTGGGCGCCTCCTTCTATAACTACGGCGAGTATCTGACCCAGGCGGGCAGCGGTTTCAAGGGCGCTTTGGCCGGTGCCGCTGATGTCAGTATGGAAAGAAACCCCGGCCTGGTGAAGGTTAAGGAGAGTTGGGAAAAGAAATACGGCAAGGGCAGCTGGCCCAATTCCATGATCGGCCACTTGGGCTGCAACTACGACGCGCCCTATATCATCAAGACCCTGATTGAGTACGGCAAGAGCAAGGGCTGGAATGATTATTGGAAAGGCGAGAAGCTGCGCCAGGCCCTTTTGGAGATAAAGACCTTTGACGGCTGCATGGGCAAGATCACCTTTGATCCGAAAACTGGTCTGGCTTATCGCAATCTCCAGCTGTTTGAAGCCGTTGAAGATCCCGACAAGCCGAACACGCTGAAGTGGAAGGATATTGGGGGCTACACCGCCGAGCAGGTAGCCGAAATGGAAAATTAGTCCTCGGTTTGGACTTAATTGGAGATTTAGACCTAAAGGTTTAGGACTGAGATAAAACTTAAATGGCGAACCTCATTTCGATAGATAATAAAGGCTGAGAAGATGGATCTGATTCTAAACTTGCTGGTTGACGGGATATGTACGGGCGCTCGTTACGCAATCTTAGGAATGGGGTTCGCTCTTATATTTAATACTCAGCGAATGTTTGATCTGTCTTTTGGCGGTGTCTACACCTGGACTGGATTTTTCTTCTGGATTTTAGCCACAAGCCTGGGGATTCCCCTGGTGTTCGCCGCCATAATCGCATTACTCTTTTGTTTCGCGCTGAGTTTTGGTGTTCAAAAGCTGTATGTTTCACAGCTGAGAAAAAAGTCGGATAAATCCGTCAGTATCATGCTGGGGAGCATGGCGGTAATGATGATGATGGAAGCGGTGACCGCCATGATTTGGGGTGGCGAGATACGGGTGGCCCGTATGGGGGCCGCCGGCATAATCAAGCTGGGCTCCATCCAGATTTCGGATATTAAACTGTACACCGTTATATGCGCTTTGGCCCTGTTTGTGGCGACCCAGTACGTGTTTATGCGTACCCCTTTGGGCATAAAGAGCCGGGCCATCGCCAGCAACCCACGCCTGTCGGTGGTTGTGGGGCTTGATGCTGAGAAAAACATAATACTGACCACATGCGTTGGATGCGCCATGATTGGGTTGGGTGCGATTTTGGTCTGCGCCGACACCGGCGTCTATCCGTCGATCGGTTTTCAGAGCATGCTTATCGCTTTTATGGCGGTGATATTAGGCGGCATTGGAAGCTTTGAGGGCGCGTTCTATGGCGGTATGCTAATCGGCCTTATCAGAACCTTACCGGTTCTAAGGTTGCCGACCTTGTGGCAGGAACTGATACTGTTCGCAATACTATTCTGCATAATTGCATTCAAACCCAATGGCCTCCTTGGAATTAAGGATTGGAAAAGCGAGGTATAATGTGAGGTGTAATATATGGATTATCTGCTCCATATAATTATAATGATACTCATCAATATAGTTCTGGTCGTATCGTTCAATATTCTGTTGGGATATACGGGGATCTTCGCATTATGCCACGCCGCCTTTTACGGCATCGGAGCCTATACCACGGCCCTGTTGATGAAGCAGGCGGGGTTGGGATTTTTCTCCGCCATGTTTTGCGCCATGGCGCTAACCGCGCTCTGCAGCCTGGTCATCGCCATACCGGGTTTGCGCATTCATTGGGACTACATGGTGATATTCGCTTTCTCCTTCCAGATGGTGGTCTATCACCTGATCTTGAACTGGATGGACCTGACCCGTGGACCCCAGGGCATCGCCGGCATCCCCGCCGCCACCATCTTCGGCTACGAGCTCATATCCAAACCATCGTTTCTTGCCTTGTGTCTGGTCTTGTGCGGGATAGTGGTCTATATGGTGTGGCGTTTTGAAAATTCCTTTTTCGGCCTGGTGCTAAAGGGCATCAAGGATGACCAGATTGCCATCAAATCCATAGGCAAGGACGTAACCCTGCATAAGATTGTAGCCTTTGCGGTGGCGGCTGGATTGGCTGCTGTGGCCGGGGCGCTCATATCGGTTTACATCTGCTACATCTCGCCGGGCTACTTCGATTTGCATATGTCGGTGTTCATCGTTATCGCGCTGATTTTCGGTGGCTTGGGCAGCATCCCCGGCGCCATTTTGGGGACCCTGGTATTGACCGCGCTGCCTGAATTGCTGCGCTTCATACCGCAGTTGCCAAGCACTATGTTGGGCGGAACGCGGGACCTGATCTACGCGTGTATCCTCCTTTTCTTCATGCTATTCCGCCCCCAGGGCATTATGGGCAAATCTAACTAAGGGGGGCCTCGAGATGGGGGATATTCTGGTTGGTAAAAACATCAACAAGTCCTTCGGTGGCCTGCAGGCCCTGAAACAGGTTGATGTCCAGGTGGAAGAAAGAAAAATAACCGGGATTATAGGCCCCAATGGCGCCGGTAAGACCACTTTGTTCAACGTGCTCTCAGGCTTCATCAAGCCTGACGAAGGTCAGGTGCTGTTCAAGGGTATTGACATCACCAAGACCAAACCGCACGACATCGTTCATCTAGGCATGGCGCGCTCCTGGCAGGGGCTCAGGCTTTTCGACAACCTGAGCGCCCTGGAAAACATTGCGATGTCCATTCCGCGGCGCAAGAATGAAAATCCGCTCAAACTGGCTTTCAGACCCTGGAAAAAAAATAAAGAAAAGGTCGAAAAGTCCTACGAGATTCTCAAGGCTATAGACATGCAGGACCGGGCCGAGCGCCCGGTCAAGGAATCGTCATACGCCGAACAAAAGCTGGTGGCCATCGGCAGGCTTCTGGCCACAGAGGCCGAGGCGCTTCTCCTGGACGAGCCCACCAGCGGTTTGGACGAAAAGACTGTGTTCGAGGTCATCGTCCCGCTGCTGAAAAATATCGTATCGCAACAAAAGAAGACCATCTTCCTGGTTGAGCACAGTATCAAGCTGGTTTTCAGCATGTGCGATTGCGTGATCTGCCTCAGCGAGGGCAACGTGGCCGCCTGTGGCGACCCTGCGGAGCTGCGCACGGACGACGACCTTAAACGCGCCTTTTTCTATGGAGCATAACCAGATCATGCTGCTTAACGTCACCGATTTAGAAACCGGTTATAAGAACAAAAAGGTGCTTTTCGGGGTTTCTCTCGACCTGAAAGAGGGCGAGATCATATCCATCCTGGGCCACAACGGAGCCGGAAAAAGCACTCTTTTGCATGCGATTTTCGGCCTGTTGCCCATCTATGCCGGCAACGTGGATTTTATGGGCGAAAGGATCACCGGGCGCCGCATATGGGACAATGCTACTAGGGGCCTGGTGCTGGTACCGGGAGGCCACCAAGTGTTTGGCGAGCTCTCAGTGACCGAAAACCTGAAGATCGTCAAGTTCACCCAAAAAAGAGGCAACTTCGACTCCCGCCTCGAGGAGATTTTTAAAATCTTCCCGCGCATCAAGGAACGCAAGAATCAAAAGGCCTGCACTTTAAGCGGCGGCGAGCAGCAGATGCTGGCCATTGCCATAGGCCTGCTGATGGAGCCCAAGGCGCTGGCCTTGGATGAGCCCTCGGTGGGCTTGGCCCCACTCATGGTGGCCAATATCATGGAGACCATTCAGTTCATCAACCAGGAATACAACGTTGGCATACTTCTGGTTGAACAAAATACTAAATATGCCCTGGGGATTTCCTCACGCGCCTACGTGATGAGACTTGGGAGAGTTATCGCGGAAAGTTCAGCCAGCGCCCTATTGGACCAGGATAGCTATGTCGACCTCTTTTAGGATGCCGAACAGATACGAGCTTTGCCTGGCTTACCTTGCGCGAACCGCCGAGTTTTGCGGCAGATAGGCGGCGCCAAATTTTTGATTATTGGAGAGTACGATGAAGATTACTAGCTTGGAAGCCATTCCATTCCGCATTCCTTTGTTGGCTCCGGTTAAATGGGGATTTGCCGGGTATATGGAGGCGGCGGAACATGTGCTGGTCATGGTCCATACCGACGAGGGCATAACCGGCGTGGCCGAAGCGCCTGCCCGGCCCTCGATCTACGGCGAATCCATCGCCTCGATCACCTATGCCGTAAAGAGCTGGTTCGAGCCCATGGTGAAGGGGCTGGATCCGGCCCATCATGAAAAGTACAACGTGTTGCTAGAGCGCATCCCGGCCAACCAGACCGCAAAGGGAGCCATCGACTTGGCCTGCTACGATGCGGTGGCCCGCCTGCGGGGAGTTCCGCTTTGGGAGATGCTGGGTGGCTCCGGCGACACGGTCAGGCTGAGTTGGATGCTCGCCCTGCGGCCTGTGGCGGAAATGGTCAGCGAGGCCGAGAGCTTCCGGGCCAAGGGCATCAACGCCTTCAAGGTGAAGGTAGGCCTGGAGCCGCAAAAGGACATCCAGGTGATCAAATCGCTGCGGGAAAACCTGGGCGATGATGTCCTGCTCTACGCCGACGCCAACATGGCCTACGAGGACAGCAATGTGGCCATCCGCACCATCCAGAAAATGCAGGAATGCGGCTTGGCCTTTATCGAGGAGCCGTTGCCCATCTGGAACCGCCACGGCCGCCTCAAACTGGCCCAGTCCATCTCCGTCCCCATCATGGGCGACGAGAGCGTGTTCAGCCCTCAGGATGTGGCCAGGGAGATCGAGCTGGGCGCCATAGGCATGATCAGCATCAAGACCCCCCGCACCGGTTACACCAATTCTCTGAAGATCGCCCATTTGGCCGAGACCTCCGGGCTTTCCTGTCTGATGGGCACCCAGGGGGAGAGCGGAGTGGGAACCTTGGCCAGCGCCCAATTCGGCGCGGCCCGCCGGGTGGTCTCCCACCCTAGTGAGATATCCTTTTTCCTGTTCATGAAGGACGACCTTTTGGCCGAGCCGGTACCCTTTAAGGACGGCTGCATAGTACTGCCCAAGCGTCCGGGCAACGGGGCCATATTGGATGAGGACAAGCTGGCCAGGTACAGGATGGATCGAGCTCATTCCGGAAATTGATTGGGTTTATTTGTATCCTCACGCGGTAAAGACAGCGATTTTATAACAGTACACACGCAGTATTAGCGAACTGGCGCCAGAGTTTGCTCGCAATACTGGTTTGAAGGGAACAGATGGATGACCACACATAATCAACCTGATTTTGAACGGATTATGCAGGCGCTTAATTGCGAGGAGCCTGACCGGGTTCCTCTCGGAGAATGGTCGGTTGACATCTTGGCCAAGGAAGGTTTTCTCAACAAAAAGATAGAGAACCTGGATGATGAAATAGAGTTTTGGGTGAAGGCCGGCTTCGACTTTGTGCCCTCATCGTCCGATATCATGGCTATGAAGGCCGCCCCGGACCGGCTGGTGGGAAAAGAGCAAAAGACCCAATACGGGAAAAAAGTGCAGCGGAGATGGGTCCAGGAACATTCCGGCCTAATCACCAACTGGGATGAGTTCGAGCAGTATCAATGGCCCTCGGTGGATGACCTGGATCTCTCCAAGTGGGACCATTTCGACAAGGCCCTGCCCGCAGGCATGAAAAACATTCTGATCTGCGGCCGCATCATGGCCCCGGTCTGGATGTACATGGGTACCGAGACCTTCTACTACGCTCTGCAGGACAACCAAGAGCTTCTGGAAGCCCTGTTCGAGAAGATCGGCGCCATACAGTTGGAGATCATCTCGCGGGTGATCGAGCACAAATGTGCGGGCGCCATTCTGATAAACGACGACATCGCTCACAACAGCGGTCTGATGATCCACCCCTCCCACTTGGAAAAATTCGTGTTTCCCTTTTTTAAGAAGATCGGCGCCCTGTGCGCCGAGCAGGGCCTGGGTTACATATTCCACAGCGACGGCGACTGCTCCGCAGCCATGGATCAAATTGTCGATTGCGGGTTCAAGGGCTTCAACCCCATCCAGCCCAACGCCATGAATATCCTGGAAGTAAAGGAGAAGTGGGGCAAAAAACTCTGCCTGATCGGGAATATCAACCTGGATTCCACCCTGACCTTGGGCACTCCCCAGGACGTGCGGGCCGAGGTGCACGAGCGCATCAGGACCCTAGCCCCGGGCGGAGGCTACCTGGTGGCTTCCTCCAACTCCATCACCGACTATGTGCCCCTGGAGAACATGAAGTCCATGATCTCCTCGGCCTTCGAGTTCGGCCGCTATCCCATCAACCTGGTGGAAGGCGAGGTCGAGGGCAAGGTGTCCAGCTACCAGGCGGGCAAGAAGGGCAAGGAGGTGGTGGCGGCCAGCGACGAGCAGCTCAAAGAGTACTCCGAGCTATTGATGAAGCGCGCGATCCCGCAAATAATCGAGAAGATTTCCGCCGACACGGATGCGGGCGCTGCCCTGACGGAGGTGATTTCCCAAAAGCTCATCCCGGCCATGACCCTGGTCGGCGCTCTGTATCAGGCCGGAAAGATATTCATCCCCGAGATGATGATCTCCGCCAACACCATGTCCCAGGTACTAAACAATTTCAAGGAACAGCTGACGCAAGGCGGCGGTGAGAAACAGGGCGTGGTGGTGATCGGAACCGTGAAGGGAGATCTGCACGACATCGGCAAGAACCTGGTTTCCATGATGCTGGAGGGGCAAGGCTTCAAGGTCGTCGACCTTGGCGTGTCGGTGACCCCGGAGAAGTTTCTGCGGGCGGTCGAAGTGGAAAAACCGGATATCCTGGCCCTGAGCGCGCTTCTGACCACCACCATGGTAGAGATGGAAAACACCATTGAGGCCTTCAAGAAACACGGCCTCAGGGACCAAGTGAAAATATTGATCGGCGGAGCCCCGGTCACTCAGGCGTTCGCGGACCAGATCGGAGCGGACGGGTATGCCTATGACGCGCCCGGCGCCGCTCTGAAATGCAAGGAGCTCCTGAACCAATCCAAATGACGGCGTAATCTCAACCAGGGCCGGAAGTGGTTTGAAGTAGTTGCACCCTCGGTGGTTCACGTTGGTTTTGTGGTGCGAAATCGCAGGGCGCCAAGCGTCTTTGATCAATGGTGGAGGCGCGTTGACCGCCCTTTTTCCGGCCCAAAGGCGGGCGTGGGACACCATTGAAGGAAAAGGAATAATGACTATGGGCATGACTCTCATGGAGGGTAACGAAGCCGTGGCCTGGGGAGCCCTAGCCGCGGGGTGCCGCTTTTTTGCCGGGTATCCCATTACCCCGGCTACATCGATTCTGAGCACTATGCAGGGCATCCTGCCTCCGGTGGGCGGGATAGTGGTGCAGGGCGAGGACGAGATCGCCTCGACCGGCTACTGCCTGGGGGCCTCCATGGCCGGGATGAAGGCCATGACTGCCACCAGCGGGCCGGGCATCAGTTTGTACTCGGAGCACATATCTTTTGCTATAGCGGCCGAGATACCGCTGGTTATCGTGAACGTGCAAAGGCTGGGGCCGTCCACCGGATCGGCCACACGGGGGGCCGACGGCGACGTGCAGTTCATGCGCTGGGGAAATTCGGGAGGCATACCGATCATTTGTCTGGCTCCGGTGGACATCAAGGATTGTTACCAGCTCACCGCCCATGCCTTTAATCTGGCCGAGGAGTTCCGTACCCCGGTCTTTGTGGCCAGCAATAAGGAAATCGGCATGACCCGGGACAGCGTGGACCTGTCCACCCTGGAGCTGCCCAAGCCCATCGACCGGCTGGGACCGGAGCAGGGCCGGGACTATCTGCCTTTCCGGCCCCTGCCGGGCAAGGACATCCCGGGCTTCGCTCCCATCGGAGGACCGGTGATCTCACGGCAGACCTCCTCCACCCACGGCGAGCAAGGCTATATCACTATCATTCCGGATGAGATCGGCGAGGTGGTCGAGCGCCTCCAGCGCAAGATCAACTCCCAGGCTGATCGCCTGGCGATTTACGAGCTGGATGAGGAAGAAAGCGCTGAGCAGCTGCTCATCACCTATGGCGTGACCACTCGGGCCGCTCGGGTGGCGGTGCGCAACCTCCGGGCCAAGGGCGAGAAGGTCTCCCACCTGACCCTCAAAACCCTGTGGCCGGTGCCCCGCAAGGTGATCAGCCAGGCGGCGGCCAAAGTAAAGCAGGTGCTGGTGGTGGAGATGAACACCGGGCAATACGTGCGGGAGGTTTTGCAGGTGGTGCGGGATAAGCCAGTGAATTTCTTCGGTTTGATGAGCGGTCGCCTGATAAGTCCCGCTGAAATTGTTAAAGCCTGCAAAAAGGAGACCCACCATGAATAGCGCCGCGAGTCTGCTCAACCCCGAGCGCCCTCCGGCGTTTTGTGCGGGGTGTTCCCATCAGAACGTACTGGTCGCCCTGGACAAGGCCTTCCAGAACATGGGCCTGACCGGGCCCCAGATCTGCATGGTTTCGGACATCGGCTGCTCCGGTTTGTTCGACACCTTTTTCCGCACCCACGCCATGCACGGCTTGCACGGCCGGGCGCTGACCTATGCCACCGGTATCAAGCTGGCCCAGCCGGATTTGAATGTGGTGGTGACCATGGGCGACGGCGGTCTGGGTATCGGTGGGGCCCATCTGCTCTCCGCCTGCAGGCGTAACCTGGACTTGACCCTGCTGGTGCTCAACAACTTCAACTTCGGCATGACCGGCGGCCAGTATTCGGCCACCACTCCGCCAGACGCCAGCGTGGGCTCGGGTTTTTTAAACCGTCTGGAACGGCCTTTGGAGGTATCGGAGGTGGTCTCGGCGGCGGGCGCTCCCTTTGTGGCCACCCGCTCGGGTTACGATAGCGATCTGGTGGAGACCTTCCAGCGGGCCATAGCGTTCAAGGGATTTTCGGTGGTGGAGATTCAGGGTCTTTGCACGGGCCGCTACACCCGCAGAAACAAGCTCACCCCCAAGATGATCCAGGAGAAGCTGGCCGCAAAGGGCGGTCCTGACGGGGAGATCGCGGCCAGCCAGCGCGAGGAGTACGCTAGCGCCTACCGCAGAGAATCTGCGGAGCTCAAGAAGCCGACCCTGCCCGAGGGCTTCGCCCCGATATTCCCCAAACCCATTAGCGAGCGGGCCGAGGTGATGGTGTTGGGCGCGGCTGGAATGCGCATCCAGACCGCAGGCGAGGTCCTGGGCATCGCCGGGCTGCTCTCGGGGCTGCGCGTCACCCAGAAGAGCTCCTACCCCATCACGGTGCTGCGGGGCATGTCGGTCACCGAGCTGATCCTGGACCCAGAGGAGGTAGACTACACCGGGTCGTATGCCCCCGGCCTGATTATGGCCCTGGCGCCGGAAGGAGTGAACTACAGCCGCAAGGTAATTGCCGCGGCAGGGGAGTCCACCACCATCATCCGGGCCGAGGGGGTGGATATCCCGGACAGCAAAGCCAAGGTGATCTCGGTGGATTTCAAGGCCAAGGGATTGAAACAGGTCGACTGGGCTCTGGCCTCCCTGGCGGTGATGGCGAAGATTCCCCACATCCTCAACCAGAAGGTTCTGCGGGCGGCCCTGGAACAGAGGTTCAAAGGCAAGGTCCTTGATGCCTCACTGGCGGTGGTCGACAAGATTACCGAATGATCCCAAGCGGGGCGGAAAGCGCGCCGCCGGAGGATGAGGCCGGCATGGCCGCTTTTGACTGCCTGCTTAGAGGCACAACCAGGCATCGGCTAACCAGACTTTAGCAGGGCTGTTTTGCCGTTGCCGGCCCGAAAGCGATAAGGCCTGTGGCTTTATCGCTCTCTCAATGATTCAGAGGGTAATGGAGGAACGACATGCAGATGAAGTTCAACCACCTGCATCTCATTTGCAGCGATCTGGACCAAATGATCTCTTTTTTGACCGATGTGCTCGGGGCCGAGTACTTGAACCGGCGCCGGTTCGGACCGGCGGACGGGGCCTGCCTAAAGATGAACGGCGTTTCGGTAAACCTGCGTCTGCCCACCGAAAAGGAGGAATTTTCGGTAGAGTGCCCGCCCAGCCATTACGGATATCACCACATCGGCGTGGAGGTCAAAGATCTGGACGCCGCCTATGAGGAGATCACTGGCAAGGGGTACGAATTCACCAAAAAACCCGGCATGGGCGCGGCCATCCGCAACGCTTTTTTGAGAGGGCCCGACGGAATCATAGTGGAGCTGATGGAGATCGGCTGACCGACCCCCCGCACAACTGGGTGAGTGGCCATGGGGGCCATGCCGGAAAGGCCCTCATGGATCGAAGCAAGCGAATCCCTCTCTCGGAGCAGTTCTCTCTCACGAACGCCTCAGAGAAGCGCAATATTCACTTGCGCTAAGGCTGGCTAACCTGAAAGGATGCCTGTGAGCCGCACATCTTATGGAATCGCGCCTCTGTCAAAAATAGAGCGCTCATGACCAGGCAGCCCCTAGGGTAGTCCCCGCCGACTTGTTCGTGAATTGACTCGAAGCTCTCCCAAACTTCGATCTGATTAGTGTAGATCCCAATCATATTGTATTTGACGCCGTTTGCAGGATCGCCCTTAATGTTCTCATACGAGTTCACGGCGTCTCCCCTAATAACATGGATGCCCTCGCTCGCGCCAACGCACTCCTGTTCTATTGGGCCAAACTTTGGGTTACGCCTGCCACCTTGATCCGAGATTAACCCCCAGGGCAAGGAGCCTCTGTTGTAAGGAGGGGATGTCTAGAGATCTCAACCGTGTCCCCGTCTCGCTATTCATGGCTGCGGCCACTCCCGCAGCCTGGCCTGTCGCTATGCAGACGGGGATTTCTCTTATGGAGTCCATAAGCTTCGATTCCGTGGAGATGCATCTTCCAGCCACCAGAATATTTTCGATCTGTTTTGGGACCAGGTACCCATAGGGAATGCCAAAGACCACCCTCGGGTCTCTATTGGACGGAACTATACGAAAAGCCTTTGCTTGATCCCAATATCGGCGCGGAAAAACTTCTTTGGGGTAAGGAATATGACTTTTCCCCTGAGCCGATAATTGGTTATTATACCAGTCACATAAGAGTTACTATGTTCATCCAGAAAACGATAGATTGGCGGGAGTGCGAAGCCTGCATCCGCATAAAAATGGTATAAATGATCCGAGGTTCCTAAGGGGTCGGGCGGCTGCGTCTTTCATGCGGGCTGAACTCGAAAGAGAACCGTAATATAGTGATGGCGGCACGAAATATTGTCACCTTAAGGATAGAAAACCTTAGCTGAGCGCCAGGTTGAACGATTACGTATTTCAATTGAGGAAATTATATGAGACAGGCCCATAAGCTCTTCAAAAGAAGGCTCAACTAAGGCTTTTTATGATTCACTGACCAATCATCGATAATTCCAGGTCAACCTAAGTCAATCCTCCGAAGGGGAGGTCACGATTCGGCCGTCAGCTATTTGTTTGGGGTCCTCCTGTGCAGCCGAGTTTTTCAAGTTCACTACTTATCAGTTCCCAGGCGTCTGACACAGGAGTCCTCTAGTTTTCCCCTATAAAAACGAAGCCGCGCTCTATGCCCTTGCGGTTGAGATCGAAGGACTTCTCTTTCCCTTTAAGGGCCGCCTCCATTCCCTTTACCGCGTCTTCGAGGCCGAGCAGGCCGCTTTTCGCGCACACTGCCCCAATCATGACCATGTTCATGACTCGATCCGAACCGACTTCCCGGGCAAGATCCAGGGTAGGCACTCGGACCACTTCGACATCCGCCCGGGAGGGATCTTCGCGAATAAGTGAGGTGTTGAGAAAAATAAACCCCTTCTCCGCTACGGTGGACTCGAATTTTTCGAGAGATGGGTAGTTCAAGGCCACCAAGATGTCAGGATTGGAAGCCACTGGAGAAGCTATCTTTTTATCTGAGACGGTGACCGTGCAATTAGCCGTCCCACCCCGCATTTCAGCCCCGTAAGAAGGGAAGTAGGTCACATTGAGTCCCCTACTCATGGCTCCATGGCTCAATATATACCCCATGAGCAGAACGCCCTGTCCACCGAACCCTGCAAAGGTCGTGCGTTTGATCATTTTTTGTCCTCGTCGTATCCCGTAGTATCCTTGATCACCCCGAGAGGGTAGGTCTTGACCATCACCTCGTTCACCCAAGCCCATGCGTCCTTTGGAGAGAGTTTCCAGTTTGTCGGACAGGGGGAAAGAAGCTCCACCATAGCGAACCCCAGATGGTCGATTTGGACCTGGAAGCACTTTTTAATCGCATTCTTGGCCCGGCGAATGTGTTTCGGAGAAGCCAGGGAGCAGCGCTCGATGTAGGCTACCCCGTCGCAATGAGAGAGCATGATGGAAATGTCGATCGGCCTTCCGTGAAGTTTGGCGTCACGGCCTCCCGGCGCGGTGGTGGCGCTCTGACCAAGGAGCGTGGTGGGGGCCATTTGCCCGCCTGTCATACCGTAGATGGCGTTGTTAATAAAGACGGCGCTGATCTCTTCTCCCCGGTTTGCGGCGTGAATCGTCTCGGCGGTGCCGATGGCCGCCAAGTCCCCGTCTCCCTGGTAAGACAGAACGAAGTTTTCCGGGCTGGCTCGCTTGATGCCAGTTGCGACAGCCAGCGCCCGGCCATGGGGGGCTTCCACCATATCGAAATTAAAATAGTTGTACGCCAAAACCGCACAGCCCACAGGCGGAACGCCGATCGTTTTCTCTCGCAGTCCCAATTCGTCCAGACACTCCGCCACCAGCCTGTGGGCGATGGAATGTCCACAGCCGGGGCAATAATGTGTGTATGCGTCTTTCAGGGATTCCGGCCTACCGAAAACCTTTTTGTAAGCTGTTTCTGCGGTCATGTTTCTATCCTCCGGCCAAGCTTGCCGTCTCCATTTAAAGCGGATCGAAAAAAATGGGCCACATTACTGGGGGTAGGGATAACGCCGCCCGGTACCCCGTGAAAATAGATTTCAGCTCGATCCCCGACGGCAAGAATGACGTCTTCGAGCATCTGGCCCATGGATAATTCGAACACCGCCACTTTGCCGATCTGGGCGGCGAGGTTACGCAGGGGAGTCGAGGGAAAAGGCCAGAGCGTGATGGGACGGAAGAGTCCGGCCTTAATCCCTTCACTCCGGAGTTCCTCGATGGCGCTCTCCGCAATGCGGGCCGGCGTGCCGTACGCCACCACCAGCAGGTCGGCGTCCTCCGTCATGGCGGTTTCCCACCTCTGTTCCTTCGCGGTAATCGCGTCGTACTTTTCTTGCAGGTGGAGAACGTGCCGGTAGAGATCGTCTACGTTCAGCAGCATGGAAAAGAGCGCCCTCGGGTCTCTTCCCTTGCATCCCGTGAGGGCCCATTCCTTTTTGGGGAGTGTCCCGACGTCTATCGGGTCGGGGAATACGACGGGCTCCATGACCTGCCCCAGCAGACCGTCCCCGAGAAGGACGACCGGGGTTTTATATTTATCCGCCAAGTCAAAGGCGTCAAAGGTAAGGTGGACAAGTTCCTGGCATCCTGCAGGCGCCAGCACCGGGGTGCGATAGTCCCCGTTGCCGCCTCCCCGGGTGGCCTGAAAATAGTCCGCTCCCGAAGGGGAGATGTTCCCCAGACCCGGACCGCCCCGCATCATGTTGATGATAACGCCCGGAAGCTCCTGTCCTGCCATGTACGAGATTCCCTCTTGCTTCAAAGCGATTCCGGGAGATGACGAGGAAGTCATGGCACGAACGCCGACAGAAGCCGCACCCAAGACCATGTTGATAGAGGCAATTTCACTCTCCCCCTGAATGAATGCGCCCCCCACCTCTACCATTCGCTTCGAAAGGTATTCGGGCAGTTCATTCTGCGGGGTAATCGGATAGCCGGCATAGAAGCGACAGCCGGCGCGTACTGCGGCCTCGCCCACGACATGGGACCCACGCATCAGCATTTTTTCACTTGGCACGATACACCTCGATGGCTACTTCGGGACACACCGTCGCGCACTGGGCGCAGCCGGTACAGCCCTTCTCTCCTTCTTTGACCTCTTCGTCGAAATGGATAGCCATATATCCCTTCTTGTTCAAATTACCGTTCACCTTCAAACGATGGCTGGGACAAACCTGGATGCAGAGTTGACATCCCTTGCATCGCTCTTCATCGATCTCGACTTTCCCTTTTGCCCCATTTTCAACCATAACAAATCCTCACCCTTGTTGATCACTTTATTCCTGCGGCCCTGAGGGCCTTCCCTTTGCTTCCTTCCAGATCGTAGTTCGCCAGGACTGAATACTTCTGAGCACGAGGGGGGCCTCCGCCGGTGATACACATCCCGTGGTACCATCCCGCAAAATGGGATGCCGTCAAATCCTCCACCAGCCTGAAGGCGCGCATCACGTGCTCGGTCGGCACGCCCTTCCTTCTTTTGTAGTATTTTTCGAAAAACTCCCGGGTCGCCGGGTTATTATATTCATCCTCCGACGCCATGGTGGCCACGAGGCCTCCTGCCGTATCCTGCATGATGTAACGCTCCCGTCCCAGGGAGCGGGCCGCGAAAAGCTTGCCGGAGGCCGACGGTCCCACGTTGGGTACGAATACCCCGGACGGGTGCATCGAACCTTCCAGCGCGCCGGCCAGGGCGCAGGACTGAACGATCTCCGCATTCACCATCATTTCGGCCAGTTCCTCCTGAATGTTCGACATCCCTTGCAGGCCGTTGTAATCGGCGATCAATGCTGAGGCGCCTATTGCGAGGTCTATTCCGGACCATCGACACATGCACTTGTGCATGACATGGGAGGCGAAAAAAACCGATCGATAGGTGGGAACCATGTCATATTCTCCACACAGATAGACCCTTTCCCAGGGCACAAAGACATTATCAAAGACGACCATCGATTCCACGTGGCCGCCGTGTTTTGAGCTGTATGGGTTTTCGACCTCTTTTCCTCCAACCGGCGTGTGCGGAGTCCTGCAAATAAAGGTGACTCCCTCGGTGTCGACCGGGGTAAAGAATCCTACGGCATAGTCCTTTTCGGATTCTTTAGGTACGATGGAAGGAGAAACCATAAGCATGTTGGTGTAGGCGCTCGCGGTGCAGTTCGTTTTCGCCCCTTTTACCACGATGCCGTCATTCCTCCGTTCGACCACATGGAGGAACATGTCCGGGTCCTCCTGCTGGCTCGGGCTCAAGCTTCGATCTCCTTTGGCGTCCTGGGCCGCCGCCGCGATGATCCAGTCGTTTCGCTGCGCTTCCTTTACAATGTTGACTACACGCTGGTGGTAATCCGTATGGTATTTCCGGTCGATATCGTAACTGAGGGCCCAGGCGCCGGATAAACCATCAGTTGTTATACACCGATAACAGCAGTGTGATAAGTATTCTCCCAAGGACCTCATCAAGCGGACCTTACGAACGAGGTCCTCCGCATGTCGCGGGATGTGGGTCCAGAGACTGATCTCCTCGTCAATCAAGGGTGAGGTTACAGTCGAGAGATCCCGATATCGGGGGTCATGGGAGATCTTGTAGGTCACTGCCGCGTCTTCGATCCCCACCCTAAAGCCGGGGTGATCGACGACATTGGTCACATCCTCACCGGCCATGTAGACCTTGGGGCTTTGCTTCCTTAAGCTCTCTATGTATTCTTCATGGGTGCGTACGGCCATTTTTCACTCTCCCTCGGCTTCACGCCTCCGGTCTTTTCTCAAAGACCTCTTTGATGTCTCTGTCACATGCCCAGCCGCTGTTTCCTCTCTAAATCAGCGAGGCGCGCTTTCTCTCCTTCAGTTCGCGACCTGCCGAGTTCCGTCTTTCCGTCAGGACTGTCTGCGTGATTGGAGCTAATGATAGACTATGTTCTCGCGCGCCTCTTTCAGGGTCATTCCTTTTCGCAACAATTTCAGGATGCGTTGTTCCGCCTCATCGATTTCTACAGCCGCCGTAAACGCCTCCTCCGCCTCGTCAAAGGGCGCAATCGGCACGCCGCTGTCATCGCAGACCACAATGTCGTCAGGTCTGACCTGAACATCACTGACAGCAACCGGAACTTGAACCGTATCCAATTATATTCTGTCCCTTCCCGTCACCACCGCCTGCCCCAGCTTCACATCGCCCAGGCAGTCTCCGGCCCTTCCCCGGACGTTCCAATCGGTCCGTTTCGAACCGTAAACACCGTCCCCGCCACCTTTGCGCTGGGGACAATTCCATGACATCCGCCTTTGATCCCGAATCGATCTAAGGCATCGTAAAGACAGGTGGTATCCAGGACCTTCATCTTTTCAATCAATTCTTCCCGTTTGGTGGGTTGAATCTCTTCACACCTTTCCAAAGCCCCCGATTTCCATCGTAGACTCTCCCTGCCTCAGCCTTTCCATGAACTTCGCTTCCTTCTCCTCCCGCGCATTGGAACTCGTCAGGACTGTGTCGCAGGCTTTGAATTCCACTATCACCACTCCGTCACGATCGCCCAGTACCAGATCGCCAGGGCGAATCCTCACATCGTCTATCGAAATCGGTTGATTGACGGATCCGAGAAAGACCTTCTCCGTGCCCTTGATGGACAGGCCGCAGCAAAATACAGGAAATCCGCTATCGATGATTGCCTGGGAATCGCGAACCGCGCCGTTAAAGACCAATCCCGCGATCCCCCTCATTTGGGCGGCCAAGGTCATGATTTCTCCCCAGGCTCCTGCCTCCATAAACCCTTCTGCGTCGGCGACGATGACATCACCGGGTTGGGCCTCATAAATGGCCTTGTGAAGCGCCAGATTATCCCCGGGCTTCGACTTGACAGTCACCGCCGGACCGCATACCTTCATGTCGGGTGAAATTGGCTTTATGCGCGAAGAGAGGGCGCCTTTGCATCCCGACGCCTCGTGCACTGTAGCTGAGGAAAAGCGCTTGTACTTTTGCACCAGGTCGGCTGGCGCCCTTTGAATAGATTGGACCGAATCAGGCATTTCTTCTCTCACGTACTTGGTATCCCTACACCAGGTTTTCCTTGTTAGCGGTCATCGATTCAGCCGCAGTCTTCACAGCCTTCAGCACTTGACCATACCCCGTGCAGCGACATAAGTTGCCTGAAAGGCCCTCCCGGATCTGATCTTCGTTCGGGGAAGGGACCCTATCCAGCAAGGCCTTGGCGCTGATGAGCATTCCAGGCGTGCAGTAGCCGCACTGTAATGCTGCTCCTTTTATAAACGCAGTCTGCAAGGGGTGGAGCTCATTCCCATTTGCCAGGCCCTCCACCGTGACGACTTCGCATTGGTCGGTTTCGACGGCCAGAACCAGGCAGGAGTTCACGGCTTCCCCGTTTAAGAGAACCGTGCAGGCCCCGCACTTTCCCTCTCCACAAGATCTCTTGGCCCCCATCAGGCCGAACCGGTTCCTCAAGACATCAAGGAGGGTTTCCGAGGGATCTACCATGGCCTCTCGCTGTCGACCGTTCACTTTGACGCCGATTATTCTTTTTTGCATGACTTCCGCCTTTGTTTTTAGCGTTCGCTTGTTCGCTCCGATAAAATCCCGAAGGATTGCCTGAGAAGCAGCTGGGACAGGTGCAATCGATATTCAGCACTGGCCCGAGAATCGGTAATCGGAGAGAGGTCTTTTGGGAGGACTTCACACGCCTTTTCGAAGAGGGCCTCAGACAGGTCCCCGCCCACTAGCGCCCCTTCCGCATGCGAGGCCCTGATCAGCGAGGGGGCAACTCCGCCGAACACGATTCTGCAGTCCACGCAGTTTGAGGACCCTTGGTCAAGCCTCACGGTTATTGCGCAATTCACAAGGGAGAAGCTGGATCCTCTCGTAGCCGTGTATTTGAGGAATGCGCCCACGGTACCCTTCCCCAACGGAGGGAGATGGATTTGTGTAACCATCCCGGTCCCGTGACCTCCATTCGCTGCCAGCTTTTCAACAGGACAGAGTTCACACTCTTCCCCGCCCTTGACCTTGGCGGTGGCTCCGTAGGAGATGAGGGCCGCAGCGACGTCCGCAACAGGCGATCCATTGCAGATATTTCCCCCTACGGTAGCGAGGTTTCTGATTTGAGGCGTTCCCATTGAGCGCGCCGCGTCCGCAAGTCCATGCCAACTGACGACCCGGGGGTCCATCAGAAGCTGGTTGACCGTGGTGGTTGCGCCCACAGTCAGCCCTTCATCCTGATCCGAGTCGACCCCTTTAAGTCCGGCTATGCGCCGCAGGTTGACTATCAATTCGGGTTCTATCTCTCGCCGCCTCATCTTGACCAGGAGGTCCGTACCCCCGGCCTTCAGCGTGGACCGGGGGTTTTCCTTCAGGATCGACACTGCCTCCTCGACAGACAGCGGCTCCGCGTATTCGTATTTCGGGAGTGACCAGTTTATCATTTTCTTACCCCTTTTCGCGCAAACGGCATAGTAAGGGCAGTTCTATAGCCTTCTTAAGAAGATCGATATCCTGTCTCATGGTTTATCCGCTCCTTTCTTTGCCCTGGTCGGCTCTTGCAGGCCTCTCCAGACTTTTTCAGATGTGAGCGGCAAATCGGTCAAGCGACGTCCGGTTGCTTCTCGAATCGCATTGGCCAGCGCCGGGGCGACCGTCAGGGTTCCATTTTGGCCGAGGCCTTTGGCGCCGAAAGGGCCCGTAGTCTCGTTCGATTCCACGAATGCGGTCTCCAGGGAACGGGGAATGTCCAAAATGCTCGGGATGTGATAGTCGCTCATGTTGTCATTCACCACTCTACCCTTCTCGATGAGGAATTCCTCGTTGACCGCAAAGCCCAAGCCATGAGCAAATGCGCCCCTTACCTGCCCCTCGGCGAGCATGGGGTTGATCAGCTTTCCAAGGTCATGGGCGGATATGGCCCTCAGGATCTTGACTTCCCCCGTCTGTTCATTCACTTCCACATCCACCCCGAGGGCGGAAAAGGTATATCCGGTGGAGGGATTCCCTATGTAGCCCTTGGCCGGGTTCAACACAATGGTATCGGGATCGTAACTGGTCAGGGCCTCGAGCGCGTGGCCGCCTCTGCGCCAATACACGTGACGGCCCAAATCGCCCAAAGAGACCTTCTGATCCTGCCCTTTTCCGACCACGTAGCCGCCCTGGAGTTGCAGGTCGGCCGGGGCCGCTCCCAGCATTTCTCCAGCCTGACGCAAGATCTCCTCCCGAAGCTTTTCCGCTGCGATTTGGACCGCCTTGGCGGATATGGTGGTGCCCCGGTCTGCAAATATCCCAAGACCCGGGGGCGAATAGGCTGTATCCACGGGAGCCGTCTGTACACGATCCACGTCCACGCTCAGGGTTTCGGCCGCGATCAGGGAGAATACGGTTTCCAGACCCTGCCCAAGGTCCCCGTCTCCGGAGAGAATGAGGACCGACCCGTCCTCGTTGAGACGGACAAGGGCACTGGCTCCGTCGAAAGGGCGCGTCCGATTGCTGCTCACATGCAGCGCGCAAGCCACGCCGACGCCGCGGCTCAGCCCGTTAGCCTGTTCCTGGCGAGGCTCGGACCGCCAAGCGTCTGTCTTTTTTCTCACGATCTCGAGACACTCGGGGAGGCCGCAGCTGCCGATCTTCCAGTTCATGTGTGTAACGTCTCCCTGGCGCACACAGTTCTTCAGCCTGAAGTCGATCGGGTCCATCCCGATTTCCCTTGCCGCATCGTCTACCATGGAATCCAACGCGAACATGGAGACGATGTTCCCGAATCCTCGGAATCCGGCGGTCGGGACCATGTTCGTATAGACCAGCTTGGCGGAAGTCCTCACATTGGGAATGTTATACAGGGCCTCCATACGGGTAGACATAACCGTAAACTCACCCGCCCCATAACTGGTGTAGGCCCCGTTGTCCGCGAGGATATCCGCTTCCTTGGCCACTATCCGCCCGTCCTTGTTGACACCGATACGCATCTTGATTCTCGCGGGGACCCTCGGCCTCCCGGCGATTAGCTCCTCATACTGGGTATTTGCGATTCGTACCGGCGAGGAGCATTGCATGGCGAGAAGGGCACAGACGTATAAGGTATTGCGGTGAAAGAGCTTGCTTCCATAGCTCCCGCCGACGGGGGGTTGGATGACGCGGACCTTTGACTGCGGCAGGCCGAAAACCCTGGCGAGCGACGTCCTTGTGCTATGGGCGTCCTGGACCGGTGACCAAATCTGAAGTCCTGTGCTTTCCGACCACGATGCCGTACAGGAGAACGTCTCTATGGGCATATGACATTGGCGGGGTGTCGTAAACGTCCTTTCGATGACAACGGCTGAATCGGCGATTGCCTTCTCGAAGTCTCCGTAGCTGAAATCGATGGAATAAGCGACATTGTTGGGTATTTCCGCATGCAGGACCGGCGCGCCCTCGCGCAGGGCCTCAGCGGGTTCGAACACGGCCGGCAGCTCTTCGTATTCCACTTCGATAAGTTTGACGGCCTCTTCAGCCGTATAGATATCGGCGGCGACCACACAAGCCACTTCATCTCCGACGTAGCGCACCTTATCCAGCGCCAATACCGTCTCATCCAAAACATGGAGTCCGTAGCGAACCGTGGGGCTGTCTTGGCCGGTCAACACTGCTATTACCCCACTTAGTTTCTTGGCGCGTTCCGTTCGAATATGCTTGATGCGGGCGTGCGGCAGCGGGCTGCGCAAAACCGCGCCGTAAACCATACCCGGCATGGCAATGTCGTCACAAAATTTTGTGGAACCTCTTACCAGATCTTCAGAACCCAGCTTCGGGATCGATCGCCCTATCTGAGAAAAAGCAGTCATATTGGTACCTCGCTCTTCTTAGTGCAGTATGATGTGGAGCAAACGGCTACAGCCGCCAAAGACCAATTGCACCTATGAGGCCGATCACATAAGTCCGGTAATGACTCACAAAAGGTATGGAGAACATGATCAGCCGTACGTACTTCTATGTTCTCAGCTTGTTGGAAACCAGCAAGACCTTTGCCGGCTTTCCCCCGATGCTCTTTGTGCTGTGGGGCAGAGACGAATTAAACAACAAACAGTCTCCAGGCCCAACCACTATGGTCTGGCCGTCATAAGTGAATTCATGGTACCCCTCGAGGGTGAACAGAAGTTCCTCGCCCTCGTGCACCTGTGGGTCCTCAGGCGGTTCGAATCCTATGGTGAGTATATAGGCGTCGAACGATCTGTTGGTTTTTCCGTCTGCCAATGACTCGTAGTTATAGCTCCTGGGCCCCTCGGGAAAAGTGATGGCCAGCCGATCGCCGGCCCTGACCAGCGACAGGTTCGACATCTCTCCCCGCGCAGGCTCTTCTGTAAGCAGGGTATTGATTGAGATACGCAATCCGAAGGCGATCTTCACCAACGTGCTGATGGTCGGGTTCCTTTGGCCGTTTTCTATCTGGGAGAGATAGCCTTTTGACAGACCCGTCTCCTCCGCTAGCTTATCCAGGGAGAACCCGCTGTTGAGCCTCGTATTCCGTATTCGCTCGCTTATGTCCCTTTTAAACAACTCTTGTTCTTTTTTTGCGTTTTTCATTTTACTCGCGTGTCATGAATATTGTGTTAAATGCAAAAAATGTGGATCCAAATGCCAATACCTACCCCCCCCTGGGCGGTCTCTTTATTTACAGTTCTTCCTTTTTGAGCCGTCCTTCTCAGTGCTGTTCGCGGACTCACCGAGCCCGTGTGCTAGCCATGGCAGCCATGACCAACCCCTTCCTCGGGGGGGGCGGAATTAACCTATCCCAATCTTGGACAGAAGTCCAACTGCAGCTTTGTAAGCGATCCAAGATGTCGCAATCAAACAAATAATGGCGAGCACGTTGATCTTCCAGTTATAGCAAAGGTCTTTCATAAGGCTCTTCTTGTTGCCCAGGTAAAGCCAAGCCACGACCCCGAGTGGACCTGTAAGCCCCAGAAGTCCCATAGCCCAAGCTAGGAACTGGAAAGCGTCCTTTCCCATTGCCGGACCGATAATAGCGCCCGCTATAATCGTATAGCCCGTAACCACAATGCGGAATTTGGGATTCGATAGTACCGGCTTAATTCCTAAGAGGGCGCAGATCGGCGTGCAACCAGTCCAGGCGGCCCCGGCAGTGGTCGTAAACACTGACGCGAACCACCCCAGAACAAATACTAGATAGCCAAAGCTCCCCAGGAGGGGCTGTAAAGTTGCGGCTGCGCCGCCGATTCCTTTAGGAGCCAGGTTTTTGGTATAGAGTACGGCGCCAAACGCGATGAAGATGGATAAAGCAAAGATACCGTACATAACCCCACAAGCCCAGAACGTATCCCAAAAGCACATTTTAACTTTGTCCCGCCGGGCCCATCCTCTCTCTTTCAGCATAAAAGGGTGAAAAACAAAGCTATACAAGCCGAAGGAGCCCCCTATAATACCGGACAAAACCCCGGCAGCCACAGCGGGCGGCAAATGCCCTTCAAAACGCGGAGGCCAGGCAGGGACCAGGCTCGAAAAAACCGCCCCCCAATCGGGGTTAGACACGAACATGGTAAGGACAAAACAGACCGTCATGAAAGTCATGAGGCCCCATGCGATTGTGGATGCGAATCCGAAATCGCGGCGATAAAAATAGACCGCGCATACACATAAAACCAGCACCACGGCAAGTACAATGTTGGGAACGTCAAAAAAGAGAATTCCCCCGCTGGAGGCGCTAAACATATGTTGGCCTACAATGGCGAGAGCGTTCCCTTCAGCCAAAACCACGCAGAACTGCACGACGCAAATGACAAGAGCGAAAAACCAAGCAATCACCGGATGGATTTCCCTGGAAACGGTCTCCATCGAATCTTGCTCAGTCGCACCCGCCACACGCCCGGCCATGTACATCCCCAGAACAGCAAAGGTTGCGCTGAGCAGCACAGCCCAAAGCATGCTGTAGTACCACCCTGAGGCGGACACTAGCACCGCCGATATGGTGCCAGGTCCCATAATAGTCATCCCGATAATGCCTGCGGGGCCGAAGCGGTTCTGAAAAGCGGCAAGCCAGGTCGGTTTTTTCTCCGAAATGCTAATAGCGGTGTCAGCCATGGTACTCTCCTCTCCTATTTAATTGTGCCATACCTAAACATACCTAAGCTAAAGCCTTACACGGAACAAGCCTTTCAAGAGACAGCCTGCGCCTCAAATAAAAATACTGAGGATACGTTGTCAGGCGGTCTATAAATAATGTTCTTGAACTGCCTACGCGTTCTGTCTTTTTTTGGTCCAAACGGCTCATTGGCCGCAAAACGCTTCCGGCGGAGATCAGCAAAGCAAATAAGACTCTCACCGAAGCGGTAAAAGCATGAAGGAAGCAAGATTTTTGGGAACAGCCGATTAAACACATGTTCGCGGATGGAGCCCTGTTTTCGACGCAGGTTACTGAAAGTCTCGAGAAAGTATTGATGGCGCTAGCAGTCAGTGAGGGATGCGAACAAACTAAACCAGACTTGCAGATTGGAAAGTGAGAATCTCCCCTAAAAAGTTGAAAAGGGTTTTTCAATGGTCCGGCAAAGAGGAGCCTGAAAGGTTGAAGCATAAGTCCTGGGATCATGGGCGGGCGGTGTGGTCTAAAGAGGATCTCTGAGCGATAATTTCTCTGTATAAAGGCCCGGGAAGACAGGATACAGGTTTCCCAGCACGTCCCTCCCAACGTTCCGATGAAATTGAAGAAAATCAACGCAGATGGGATTCTGAGCATTCTTTTGAGACTCCTCCGATGGGATGTTTTATAATTTGGATCCCGTCGCGAGAGCGACTGATAGAGAGACGCATTACATTTACTACCAGCAAACGATGCTTTCAAGAACCATTTACTACCAGCAAACGACGCTGTCAAGAATTATTTACTATCAGCAAACGGCGCTATCAAGAATTATTTGACCTGACGAGCCCGCGTAAGTTTCAGCAGGAAACATACCGCATTCCCGTAGTACCTTAAGCGCCTGAACGCGTTCAACTATGCGACTTCACGCCTTACCATAACGGTAGGCGTGATCGGTCATGTCCGGTTGCGCCACCGGCAGCATGAAGAACCGGAAAAACGCAGGGCCGTTCTCTCTCATCAATAAAGATTTGTTCGCTATGTGAACGCCTTGGCGGGATGTTGAAAAACAGACGTTAAAAAACAGTTGTTAATAAATAGCCCAAAATACAGAGTCATTCGTTATATTCCCGCACATGATCAATGATCAATGCAGGAGAAATTTCACGCGGAATTGATGAGCGGCAAGAGCCGATGTTCAGTTATGTTTCCTTGGAATCTCGAATTCCCACGGATCATCCGCTGAGGCCGTTACGGTCAGCTGCGTTCAGCCCTTTTTGCGTCCTCCCGGGCACGTGAGAGGTCACGCATGGCTTCATCTTCAACCCAGGGAACGTACACCGGCGTCAGTTCACCCGCCCGGTGCAGACGGGCCGGCATTTGGGCGTCTCGTCAACCGTTCTTAATATGGTCCCCGCTCTTTTTTAAGATCAAGGAAGGCGCAGCCACGATACAGGCGATTCCATGCTTGGTCAGACGCCGATAGATTTCATAGCCGCAAGGACCAGCCTCGTAGACGAAGCGTAGCTCAGCGCCACGAGGCATCAGTTTTCTGACCACCTTGTCCAACGCCGCCGGATCGGCTCCGATACGCCCGCAACGGCGGATCTCCCCTTCTCGGCCACTGTCGGCAAGCGCGACATCAATGGGGTTTTTGTGAACATCAAGCCCTACATACATGGTAGACTCACGCATGATCAGCCTCCTTGTTTATGGCTTTGTGCGGGTAACTTATCGTTCCCAGCTTAATCCATGCTTGCAAGGGGCAGGTCGTTTCTTTACTGCCGGCCATTATGTCTAAAGCGCTAACATAGCTAACAATTCTTTAATAATGAGGGAGGATGGCCCTGCGTTTTTCCGGTTCTTCATGCTGCCGGTGGCGCAACCGGACATGACCGATCACGCCTACCGTTGTTATGGTAAGGCGTGATGGCGCATAATTGAACGCATTCAGGTAATTAAGGCGCTTAACAGGAATGCGGTATGTTTCCCGCTGAAACTTACGCGGGCGCCAGGTCAAGTAATCCTTGATAGCGTCGTTTGCTGGTAGTAAATAATTCTTGACAGTATCGTTTGCTGGTAGTAAATGAAATGGGTCCCACTATCAGTCGCTCTCGCGACGGGATTCAAATTATGGAACATCGCTTGGGAGGAGCCTTAAAAGTATGCTCATAATCCCATCCGCGTTGACTTTCTTCAATTTCATCGGAACGTTGGTAGGGACGTGGTGGGAAACCTGTACCCTGTCTTCCTGGGCCTTTACACAGAGAAATTATCGCTCAGAGATCCTCTTTAGACCATACCACCCGCCCATGATCCCAGGTCTTATACTTCAGCCTTTTAGGCTCCTCTCCTGTGGGGCTGAAGGCATCGTGGCCCAAAAAGTCAAAGCCTGCCTTTACGGGCGTTCCTTTGCCGCAGTACGCAGATTGATCGCAGGAATTGGGGAGGTGGCGAGGCAGCGTTCTCTCGGGCATGCGGAATTTGTGGGTATCGGAGCCTTCACTTCAACATTTCTTAATATTACCTATGGGTTGACTCCATGGGTTGGCATGTTTGTTGGTGGAATTTTCGCGGCGATGTGTGCTTGTTTTCTGGGCTATTCGGCCTTCCGACGCGGTATTAAAGAGCCTTTTTTTATGCTGATTACAATAGCAGCGGCTCAGATCGTTTTGCTTCTAGCTTTAAACATCAGAGCGCTTGGGGGCGCAAGTGGACAAGCTGTTCTCTTTAAGGGGCATTATCCCTGGCTATTTCAGTTTGGGAATAAGATTTATTACTATTATGTCGCACTGGGATTTCTGCTTATTGGGCTCATCATTTCCTTCTTAATTCAACGTAGCCGCCTTGGTCGCTTTTTGGGCCTCAAAGGATTCCGAGTACATGACAGGCAAGCGATCAACGTATGTGGCGGGGGTATGATGGCGCACTGGAGCGAGACCATTCCCGGGGAGATTGCAGGGTAATATGAAAACGCTAAAAAGGAATGAAACCGGAATCGATAGCGGCGTCAATGGCTATAAGAGCTAAGATGGCCAGATGTTTGCGCCTACGGTGCGGAAATTATAATTCAAATGAGTATGGCGGTTTTGGATAGTGAGGGAAAAGCCGGTTTCTGTGCGATGCAGAATCGGATATTTCCTGAGAGCCGGTTGGTCTTTTACCTTTTCGACTGGCTTTATCAACGCGGCCATGGGGTTTCGCCGAGGTTTTAAATAAATCGGGGGCTGCGTGAATAGTCAGTCGCATCGTAAATCCACGGTATGGATTAAGGACTGAGTTGATGGAAACGACAATACTTAGATGCCAAAAGAGGAGGTTATAAAAATGAGACAGGATTTGGAACTCTTAAAAGGTGCGATTGAACTTCATGTTCATACGGGTCCCGATCTTTTCCCGCGTCTCCAGAATCACGCTGAATTCGCGCAGGCGGCCAAGCAGGCGGGATATCGCGCGGTCGTTATCAAAAGCCAGAACATGGGGTCCGCGGACCGGGTGCCGTTTATCCGCATGCTGGTTCCGGGAATCGATATATTCGGGAGCATTACCCTGAACTATTCCGTGGGCGGGATCAATCCTTTCGCCGTCAACGCGGCCATCGGTTTTGGCGCCAAGGTCGTCTGGATGCCGACAGTGGACGCGAGGAATCATATGAATTTCTTCGGAGGCCTCGGACAGTTCGGAGCGTCGATCAAAACCGAAAAGAAGCTGCCGGATTTCTATCAGAACGCGAAGGGGTTAAGCATTTTTTCAGATGATGGAAAGATCCTTCCGGAGGTCATGGATGTTCTCGATCTCGTGGCCTCGAGCGGGGTGGCGTTCGGACTGGGTCACCTGGGTGTGAAAGAGTATTTTCCTCTGGCCAAAGCCTGCCAGGATGTCGGGGTGAGGAAGATGTTTATCGATCATCCGGATATCGGGTTCACCAAAGTCCCACGCGACTCGCAGGTCGAGCTGGCCAAGATGGGTGTCAAGATGAACTATGTGGCGGCGCAGGTTTCGCCGGCTTTTTATTGTATTTCGCCTAAGGAAGTGGCCGCTAATATCAGAGCGGTTGGGGTCGAAAACGCGTTGATCTCCACGGATCTCGGGCAGCCACAGAACCCGGATCCCATTGAAAGCATGCGGTCGTACGTCCAGATCCTCCTCAATGAGGGCTTCACCCCCGCAGAGGTGAAGACTATGCTCCAGGATAACCCTGCAGCTTTTATTTATGAGTAAACGAGACTTATGGCCCTGCGAACGTCCCATACCGGAGGTTCTTCCGTACCGGCTTTGAAAAGCTCTGCCGGGGAGGAAGATCCTCCGAATCCCGCGAGATTTTAATCCCAAAGCCACTTGGTTTTGCCTAAACCGGATTAATTGTATGGACGCTGGGTGGGGGGAAGCGTGTTAGCTTTAATTGAGTGGGCGTGGGCGGTTTTGCCCGATTTCCGCTAACCATATTTAGCGGTGTATTGCGGTGCGCCGGATTTTATAGCAGGTCAGGAGATTACGATGGCAAGACCGATGACAGTTACTGAAAAGATCATGGCCCGATCCGCAGGTCTGAAGGAGGTGTCTCCGGGGCAGATCATAACCGCAAAGATCGGACTCGTGTACACGACGGATTTCCAGGCAAAGGCGGTCTTCGATCATTTCAAGTCGCTGGGCGTCCAGAAGGTCTTCGATCGCGAAAAGGTTTTGGTTTTCTTCGATCATTTTACCCCCCCGCCGGATGTGCATTACGCGAATTTACATAATGATATAAGGAAGATGGCCAAAGAGTTTCATGTCCATCTCTATGATGTCGGTCGCCATGGAATCATGCACCACATGGTCGCGGAAGAAGGCTATCTCGTTCCCGGGATTATCGCCGTGGGCACCGATTCGCACACTCTTACCGGAGGAGGGATCGGCGCCGTCGTAATGGGTGTAGGCGCGACCGACGCCGCCATAGCCATGGCCACGGGCGAGCTGTGGATGAGGGTTCCGGCGACAGTCCGGCTGGAGATCGAGGGAGCGCTACCCAAGGGAACGATGTCGAGGGACATCATGCTTTATCTCATGGGCGAGAAGGGCTGGGACGGGACTAAAGCGGAGTGGGCCTACTTGGCGATCGAAGTTGCCGGAGAGGCGACGAGGAATATGAGCATGGACAGCAGGTTTGCCTTGTGCAATCTGGCGTCCGACACCGGGGCGAAGAACGCCATCATCGAAGCCGACGACGTCTCGGAGCGGTATCTGAAGGGAAGGGCCCGCAGGGAGTACGAGGTGTTGCGAAGCGATCCGGGGGCCGAGTATACGGAAAGGATCACCTTGGACGTTTCCACCTTCGAGCCCCAGGTGGCCTGCCCCCATTCGCCGGACAATGTGAAGCCTCTTTCGCAGGTCTTAGGGAAGAGGATTCATGTTGCCACAATCGCCTCGTGTTCGAGCGGGAGGCTGGAAGATCTCCATGTGGCCGCAAAGATCCTAAAGGGGAGGAAGGTGAAACCGGGCGTGCGGATGATCGTCTCCCCGGCGTCCCAGACCATTTACCGGCAGGCCATGGAAGATGGCACGTTCAGTATCCTCATGGAGGCGGGAGTTCTCATCGGTCATTCCACGTGCGGCCCCTGTCACGGAGGCGAGCTGGTCATCTTGGGAGACGGGGAGGTCTGCCTAGGGTCGCTCCCCAGAAACATGCAGGGCCGCCTGGGTAGCCCGAGTTCGGAAGTTTACCTGGCCAACCCTGCCGTCGTGGCTGCCTCGGCGATCAAGGGCGCCATAGCTGACCCGCGGGAATTTTTGTGAGAGGAGGCCGATTCCGTGACGATGGAAAGTGTTCTGAAAGGGAAAGCTTGGGTTTGCGGGGATTACACCGATTCGTATCTGATCCTTCCTGAACCGTACTGGAAGAAGGCGGGAAGTCTGGACATGGAAGAATTGGGGAAACACGCGATGGAAGGGGTAGACCCGAACTTTGCCGCGGCGGCGGCGGCGGGGAAATATTCCTTTATCATTGCCGGCCGGAATTTTGGCGGCGGCGGAAAGAGTATTGAGCATCCGGTCTTTGCCATTCGAGGCGCCGGCATAAAAGCGGTGATCGGAGAATCGATTTCCAGGTACTTCTTCCGGAATGCCATTAATAACGGGTTGCCTGTTCTCATCTGCCAAGGTATCGCTTCGAATGTAAAGACAGGCGATTCCCTGGAGGTTGAACTTGGCGCGGGGGAGATTCGAAACTTGACTTCGGGAAAGGTCTTCAAAGTCCCTCGCTTACCCGAAAATTTGATGGAGATCCTGAAGGCGGGAGGGTACATTCCTTACATTAAGGCGAAAAAGGTGTAACAGCGGTCATTGGCAGGAAGCAAATGCCTGGATGGACCAATAAAATTAGGGGGGTACAGCGGAACAGGCTGTAGCCCCTTTTTATTTTTAACGACTTAACGACGCAAGAGAGCGCGATAGTTCGATCACTCCATTCAGCTTCTCACCCGTCGCACCGCATCCCGCCACCCTTGGTACAGTTTGCCACTGACCGGCGTGGCCATGTCCGGTTCAAAAATGCGGTCGCGTACCCAGTGGCGCCTGACGTCTTCTATGTTTTGATAGAGCCCCGCTCCCAACCCGGCCAGGTAAGCCGCTCCCAGAGCTGTTGTCTCCGTGACCACCGGACGCTCCACAGGAAGCTGAAGGATGTCCGCCAGAAACTGCATTACCCAATTATTGGCGGCCATTCCGCCGTCAACGCGCAATTTTGTGGGATTGGAAGCTCCGTCATCAGCCATGGCGCCCATCAAATCTTTGGTTTGGTAGCATACCGATTCCAGGGCAGACCGCACTACCTGCTTGATGCCGGTGTCTCGGGTAAGCCCAAGCAGGGCGCCGCGCGCCTTGGGGTCCCAATAAGGCGCGCCAAGTCCGGTGAAGGCGGGTACCAGGTAGACTCCGTTGGTATCGGTTATGCTCGCCGCGATGTTTTCTGTTTCAGCCGCGTGGCCGATGAGCCCCAGAGCGTCTCGCAGCCACTGGACAGCCGCCCCCGCAATGAAAATGCTTCCCTCCAACGCGTAGGTCGTTTCGCCTCCGAGACGATACGCGATGGTGGTCAACATCCTGTTGCGGGATCTTATGGGTTCGGCGCCAGTGTTCAAAAGAACAAAGCAGCCGGTCCCGTAGGTGCTTTTCATCATTCCCGGCGTAAAGCACGCCTGACCTATGGCCGCCGCCTGCTGATCTCCCGCCATGCCGAAGATGGGAATAGACGCGCCGAAAAGATCGGGGTCGCTAGACCCGAAATTCGCCACATTATCCAGCGTCTCGGGCAAAAGTCTGGAGGGGACGCGGAAAAGCTCCAGAAGGTCCGAATCCCATTGATGTGTATGGATGTTGTACAGCATGGTCCGTGAAGCGTTAGAGACGTCGGTGGCGTGGACTTTGCCGCCGGTGAGCCTCCACAAAAGGAACGTGTCGATGGTACCGAAAGCCAATTGGCCCCGCTCCGCCGCTTCCCGCGCTCCGGCGACGTTGTCCAGTATCCAGGAGATTTTAGTTGCGGAGAAGTAAGGGTCGATCAACAACCCCGTGCGCTCCTGAATCATGGTTTCATGCCCCGCCTCTTTAAGCGACAGACACAGATCGGCGGTTCGACGGTCCTGCCAGACAATGGCGTTGTAGATGGGCTTCCCGGTCGCGCGCTCCCAGATGACCGTCGTTTCGCGCTGATTGGTGACCCCGATGGATGTCGCGGAGACGCCTTTTTGCCGGCATTCATCAAGCACGGCCTTGGTAACGGCGACCGTTGTCCTCCAAATGTCTTCGGGGCCGTGCTCCACCCAACCCGATTGAGGATAAATCTGGTCGAACTCACGCTGAGCGGTCGATACTGGCGAGCCGTCCTTGTTGAACATGATGCTGCGAGTGCTCGTTGTCCCTTGATCGATAGCCAAAACCGCTTGTTTGGAGTCCATGTGTCGCCTCCCCGACCATAAAGATATGTTGACGTCTTCCGTATACCGGACAGGATTGGATTTGAAAAGCGCTAGAGCGCGACGAAGGCGGCTTTCCTTATTTCCCCAGCTCGACGCGGCATGCGTTCACCGCCTGGTAAGCGGTAGCTATGGCCAATCCCGCTCCCGATTTAGTGCGGGCCCAGTCCTGATGAGCCAGGATAGAGCCCACGGCGAAAAGCGTTTGAAACGCCGGTGTTTCGTTTTTTCCAACAGGGCGAAACAGATTGTCGACCACGAGACCGCAGCGGTTCACCGCATGTCCCTCGGGATCAAAAAAATGTTCCCGGTGCCAGTCTTTTCTGTTTCCGGGCTGGTAAACCGGCAAATTGAAAACCGTCTCCCTGATGGCCCGCCGCTCCGCCAGCAATCCCTTGCCTAAAAACCTGCCTGTAGCCAGAATAACCGCACGGGAGCGCACCAGGCCGTGGTGGCTCTCCCCACCCGCGGTTAGTTCGAAACCTCCGTCGCCGGTTTTTCGCGCTTCCGATACAAAAAAAAACGGCAAAAAACGCGCGCCGATCTTGGGCAAATAGGACTCAAACGCTTCTTTCAACCGGAGGCCGGGAACACTGGGGGGCAGGGTGGGTATTTCGAATATGGGCGCGCCAATCTGAGTTTGGAGATCCGCGAAAACCTTTCTTGCGCTTTTCAGACCAAGGATAGCCGGAAAACCAACCACTTCATTTTCTTTCCTGATTTCTCGCGCAGCTTCCGCGATTTTGGTTCTGAGCGCGGCGGATTCCAGTGAATCGGCCATGGAGGTGGTGTACAGCTCACCCCCCATGAGAGCTTCGGGGAACTCGATCCGCTCGCTGCGCAAGGCCGGCCATTTTTTTGAAAGGACGGATGTGATTTGCCGGGCGCTGTACTCCCTCATTCCATGAAAATCGATCAACAGACAGGGGCGGCCTTCCCGGAAGGCGCGCGCGCCCTCCAGCATGCTGCGGGGAATAAGATATGTCGGTTTGCTTGTCCCCAATGCGGTTATCACTTCGTGGTTTTTATCGGCGCCTCCGCAATAATCAAGGCCCTCAAGTTTGAGGAACTCCAGAAGCTCGGCGAACGCCTCCCGTATGGCGCTTTGGGGGATCATCGCGAAAGGATGCTCCGGACACTCCGCGACCAGTTCGGCCATGCCTTTCCAGGGATGGAGTCTTTTTTTCTTTTGCTCTATGGGGTAAACGCCAAGGAGATCCAGGAGACCGCTCGCAAATGTGGTGGCCCCATTCGTCCTCCCTATGAGAACGGTATTCAGCCCTCGATTTGCGGCATAAAGGGCCGAGGCCATACCCGCCATGCCGGCCCCTATTATGGCAACGTCACATGTTATGGGTTCCGATTCCTTCATTGTTTGAGGTTGACCCTTCTACTATTACTCCTCAATTTCCAGGCCGAATAAACCGCAATAAATTGCCTCTTGCAACTCAGCCTGCGCCAGTTGTCCATCCCACAAAATAGTGGTTTGCCCTTTCCAACGATTTTCGATAAACTGCCGCAAATCGCGCAGACCGTCCGATTTTTCAAGAATTTCCCGCTCATAGAGGTGCGCCGTCGCCCTTATGCCGCAGAAGGCTCCCTGGCATGACCCTTTTCCGAGCCTGCTGCGCAAGGAAATTCCCTGGAGAGTCGGCTTGCCGTTTTCCGTCGTTAACAGCTGGCATATCTGATCGACACCGCTTTTCGGAACCATTTCACATTCGCAGATTATGAGATCAGTTGGGTCCTGTTTTTTGAGCCATAATCTCGGGGCCTGGCCGGGAATAGTCCATTCATGTTCCCCACAGGCCGGAAGGACCGCTTCGGCCGTGCGGCAGGGGATGTCTATAGCAAGTTTCTGGCAGACAAGGTCAGCCGCTTTTTCGGCCATAAGGCGATAGGTGGTCAGCTTTCCACCCGTGATGGTTACAAAATTCGTGACCCCATCTTCTTCATGATCGAAAACGTGGAACCCACGGCTCACCGATCGACCGCTGTCACCGTCCTTCGGTTGCAGGAGCGGACGAACTCCCGCATAAGCCCGTATGTATCGGGCGTCTTGCAAGGCCGGTATCATCTCCACGCCCTGATCCACAAGAAGATCTATCTCATCAATCTCAGGGCGTATGGTCGCAAGATCTTCAATACTGACCGATGTGGTTCCCAAAATGGAAACCGTGCCGCCGGGCACGAATAAGTCGCCGTCCGATGGGGGCCTGAGTCTGTTGATGACTCTATCGGTAAGCCTTGTCTGGGTGATCAGCAAACTGCCTTTGGAAAAGAGCATGGGGATCGATATGTCCGCCATTCGGGCGATTTCACCCGCCCATGCGCCGGCGGCGTTAATGACCTGATCGGCCTGGATGATCTCCCGGGCGCCCGTAAGCTGATTTCTGCAATGAACATGCGTTATTGCGTTGCGGCCCAGCGTGAATCCTTCGACTTTCGTATGTTTGATAAAGATCGAGCCAAGACTTTCGGCGTGAGACGTGTTTTCAAGGGTGAGGCGAAACGGATCTACGGAGGCGTCGTTCACTTCATAGACAGCTGTGGTGTCTTTTGATAGCCTATACTCCATTTCCAGCGCTTCCGGAACCGAAAGTTCTTTGACCGTGATGCCGCATTGCGCGCACAGGTTGGGAAAATCAGCGATATAGTTTTCATCATCGCCCTTCACGGCCACAAACAGACCGCCGGTGTCTTCGACGCATTGCGGCGCGATTTTTTTGAGAATCGCAGCCTCATCCCTGCATTCAATGGCGGATATCTTATCATTGGAAACATAACGCGCGCCGCTATGGAGCAAGCCGTGATTCCCGCCGGAAGCTCCGGCGTTAAGGTCCGAACGTTCCACGAGAAGACATCGGACGCCCCGCATGGCGAGATCTCGCGCGAGCCCGGCCCCGGTAACTCCACCGCCGATTATGAGCGCTTGGACATGCAACGCATAATTTCCTTTTAGGCGTAACGCATAGTTAGCCGTCTAAACGGCTTTTGGAGAATCGCTACCAGCGTCGTTCATTAAGGCCCTTTGGGAAAGGCGGATTTTTGAAACTGATCGCTCACCTTTCCGTAGGCTCGCAGAGGGCCTAAAACACATGACTCGTGGTAGACCCCGTAAGAAGTACCACAACTATTCACTTTTTGTCACTTGATATTTTCATTTTCGACCATATTGGGCGCTCATTTTTTCAGTTGTGAATCATTATAATTGATGCTATAAAGTTTTGTATACAGTGAAATTTCTTCTCCGCCGGATTCCCTGAACAGGATCAAATTGGTTGTTTTTATGGCTGGATCAAAACGTTTGAGACCGAAAATCGACCGGGAAAATTCACGTAATGGAGCCGGAAATAGCGCGGACATGAGCCTCACGGAAAATGCGGGGGCGAAAGAGCGGCATGATCGTATCCTCACTTTAGTCCGTGAACGCGGTTTTGTGTCAATTGATTCTTTGGCGCGCCATTTTTCGGTGACCACCCAGACAGTGCGACGCGACATAAACAAGCTTTGCAAAAATGGAGAATTACGGCGGTATCATGGCGGGGCGGGGTTACTTTCGAGCGTGGAGAATGTTTCCTATACGGACCGACAGATTTTGAAGCTCGAAGAAAAGAAACGCATCGCCCAAAACCTGATTCACTATATTCCCGATAAAGCATCTCTGTTTATAAATATCGGAACCACTACGGAAGAAGTGGCAAAAGCTCTCCTTAACCATAGCGGACTGCGAATAATCACCAATAACATCAACGTAGCCAAAATATTAAGCAGTAATGAGTCATTCGAAGTGATCATTACCGGCGGTGTGGTGAGAGGCAAGGATTGGGGCGTGATGGGAGAGGCCACCCTGGAGTTTATACAACAATTCAAGGTTGATTTTGGGATCGTGGGCATAAGCGGCATCGACTACGATGGGACGCTCCTTGACTTCGATTTTCGCGAAGTCCGGGCGGCCAAGGCCATCATCGACAATTCCAGGCAGGTATACCTTGCGGCTGACTACTCGAAATTCGGGCGCAACGCTATGGTGCGCCTCGGTCATATTACGGAAATAGACGCGCTGTTCACCGATCGCACGCCACCGGCCCCCTTGGTGGATATGATGGCCGCGGCGGACGTGGCGCTACATGTGGCTGACTGACTAACAGCCGCTTTGAGGGCCGTGAAAAGACGTTCCTGATTGTTTCGAAAGATTACATTAAGCTATGATATATTTTCACTTGCGAAAATAAATGGCCGATGCTATAGAAAAAACATTGTATAGATTCGCGCAAAGATACACCCCAATCATCCGACACCATCTACCTATCAGATACGCGCATACAGGAGCGGCGCACGAGACTCTTTGACGCATGGCCGCTCGATCTTGAATCCGCAGCGTCAGAACCAAAAACACGCGTATCAACGCTGGTAGCTCGTATAGTAATTTCAGTTTTTCCAGGCGCCGAATAAGGGCCGTGAAATCTACCGACTGAATTCAGAACACGGTTAATCCCCGTTCGTGGACTGACATCCGGACGCTATTTACTGGCAGGGATGCTTTTCATACATGGATAATCCTCAATCACAGTTAAATTTGTCTCAGGGACTTGAACTGAGAAATCTCGACAAAGTAGTTAAACGCGAGGTTTACCTGAAAGATATCAACCTCACGTTGAATTCCGGCGGACGGTATGTCGTTCTGGGACGAACCCTTGCGGGAAAAACCTCCTTGCTCAGGATTATGGCGGGCCTGGACCGGCCCACGACCGGATCGGTTATTCTCAACGGGCAGGATGTAACCGGCGTGTCGGTACGCAAACGCAGCGTGGCCGTGGTCTATCAGCAATTCATCAACTACCCCCCCCTCACCGTTTATAGGAATATCGCTTCACCACTGATTATCGCGGGTCTCGATAAAAAAGAAATCTCTCGGAGAGTCAACGACATCGCTCAGATGCTGCACATCGATAACCTCCTCGACCGCCTGCCGAGTGAACTGTCGGGCGGCCAGCAACAACGAGTCGCTATAGCGCGCGCTTTGGTCAAAAAAGCGCAATTGCTCCTCATGGATGAGCCGCTTGTGAATCTGGATTATAAGCTTCGCGAAGAATTGCGGGTGGAACTTCAGGAAATATTCAATCGCCGGGAAGCTATAGTGGTCTATACCACCACCGAGCCGACCGAAGCCCTCATGCTGGGCGGGAATGTCATCGTAATGGATAAGGGGCGCATTCTGCAGACCGGACCCACGTCCGAAGTCTATCACAATCCGATTACCACAACGGTCGCCGAGGTGTTCAGCGATCCTCCCATTAATTACCTTTCCGGCTCTGTCCAAGGCGCTGTAGCGCTGCTGGGTGAAGGCCTTGAAATACCGTTAGAAGACCATATGCGGAGCTTGCCCGATGGACGATACATTTTCGGCGTCCGCTGCAATCATATGTTTCTTAAGCGAACCTCTCCCGAAGACGCGGAAATCCAGGTTGAAGTGGAATTGGCGGAGATTAACGGGTCGGAAACATTCATACACGTCAAATATGACGGCGCGCGTCTGGTAGTTCAGGAAGACGGCGTACATCCTCGTCCCATCGGCTCGAAAATACCTATATACGCAAGCCCGTGCTGTTTTTTCGTATACAACCCCGAGGGTGAGTTGGTGGCGTCCCCTTCACTCACCGGTATCAGGGAATGAGTTCCAAGAGATCATTGCGGCGGCGATTTAATGGTTGGACAAAACGCAGGCGAGTGTTCAGCCGTATAAGCCGAACCTGTTTTTATTTGCCGGCGGGCTGACAGCGCGGCAAAGAAACCGGCGATGAGAAACACGATGCGAGTCGGAGAACCCGTATGGCCCAAATCGAGTTGAAAGAGGTTTCCCACAGCTACCTCCCCAAATCTCAGGATGAGTCTGACTTCGCCCTGAAACGAGTTCATACGGTGTGGGAGGACGGCGGCGCGTACGCTCTTTTGGGGCCGTCCGGCTGTGGCAAAACCACGCTCCTCAATATCATTTCCGGCTTGCTCACCCCGTATAAGGGAAGAGTGCTGTACGACGGCCGCGACGTAACCGCTCTGCCGCCGGAAAAGCGCAATATCGCTCAAGTGTTCCAGTTCCCCGTTTTATACGACACCATGACGGTGTTCGACAATCTGGCTTTTCCCTTGCGAAATCGAAAAGTTGAGAAAACCGCCATTACCAAACGCGTGGAAGAGATCGCCGAGCTTCTTGACTTGACTCCCTTTCTGAAAAAGAAAGCGGCCGGGCTGACCGCAGACGCCAAGCAGAAAATATCTTTGGGTCGAGGGCTCGTTCGCAGCGATGTCGCCGCCATTCTTTTTGATGAACCGCTGACGGTGATCGATCCCCACCTGAAGTGGCAGTTGCGGCGTAAACTCAAAGAGATTCACGAACAACTCAAGCTGACATTGATTTATGTCACCCACGATCAGGTGGAAGCCTTGACCTTTGCGGATAAGGTTATGGTCATGTTCGAAGGTGAAGTCGTTCAAGTGGGAACGCCCGAAGATCTTTTTGAAAATCCCGAACATACTTTTGTCGGATATTTCATCGGCAGTCCGGGAATGAATTATCTGCCCTGCGAACTCGAAGGACAGGCGGCGAAGGTCAATGGCGTGAGTATTCCTCTTGACGAAAAATTGGCCGCTCTCGGTCACAAGGCGCAGGGAAAGCTGGAACTGGGGATTCGGCCTTTATACTTAAAGGTCAGCGACAAAAAGGTCCCCGGCTGCGTTCCTGCGCGGGTGAAAATGGTAGGCGATCTTGGCGTTTACACCATCGTATCCGTGGAAATCGCGGGCAACACGTTGAGCGCCAGACTGCCGGAGGGCCAGGCCGTTCCCGAGAGCGCCTGGGTTGTCTTTCCTCCGCAGCACACCAAGTTGTACTCCGACGGACGTCTCGTGAAATAAAAGGGTTGGCGAATGGAAAAGTGGGAAGACAATAAAGCCTGGTATCTGGTGATTCCAGTCATCATCATCGTAGCTTTCAGCGCCATCATCCCCTTGATGACCGTTGTTAATTATTCGGTCCAGGACATCTTCGGACCGGGCGAGCGCGTCTTCGTGGGGAGTGAATGGTTTAAGGACGTATTGTCGGACTACCGTCTCCACGAAGCGCTATGGCGCCAGTTCCTGTTTTCCGGTCTGGTGTTGTTGATAGAAATACCGCTCGGAATACTCATAGCCCTGGCCATGCCGACGCGCGGCTGGGGAGTCTCCGCAAGCCTGGTCACACTTGCGCTTCCGCTGCTTATTCCCTGGAATGTAATCGGAACCATCTGGATCATCTTCACCAGGCCGGACATCGGTTTGTTCGGCTCCATTGTGAACGGTCTTGGCGTAGCGTTCGACCACACGGCCAGACCGCTCGACGCCTGGATCACGTTGATGTTGATGGAAGTGTGGCACTGGACACCTTTGGTGGCCCTGCTGGCGTACGCGGGGCTGCGGGCGATACCTCATGCCTATTATCAAGCCGCCCGGATAGACAGCGCCTCGTCCTGGGCTGTCTTTCGATACATTCAGTTGCCGAAAATGAGAGGTGTGTTAACGATCGCCGTCCTTTTGCGCTTCATGGACAGCTTCCTTATTTACGCCGAGCCGTTCGTGTTAACCGGAGGCGGGCCGGGCAACTCGACCACGTTTCTTTCCATATATTTAGTCAAAATCGCGGTTGGACAGTTCGACCTCGGACCGGCCGCGGCCTTCTCTCTTGTGTACTTTGTCATCATCCTGTTGTTTAGCTGGCTGTTTTATCAAGCTCTTCAAAACATCGGAAAAGGCGAAGCGCGATGAAGATAAAAGCAAAAACCATTGGTCTGGCCGTCTATTTCGGACTGCTGCTGCTGCCAATCTATTGGATGCTCAACATGTCCTTGAGAACCAACGCGAACATCCTGGGGTCGTTCGCGTTGTATCCTCATCACCTAACATTCGATAACTATTTGAAAATATTCACGGACAAGTCCTGGTACATGGGCTATGTCAATTCGATCACGTATGTCAGCATCAACACCGCTATCTCCTTGTCAACAGCGCTGCCCGCGGCTTACGCCTTTTCGCGCTTCCACTTTCTCGGCGACAAACATGTTTTTTTCTGGCTGCTCACTAACCGGATGGCGCCGGCGGCTGTTTTCCTGCTGCCTTTTTTCCAACTCTATTCAACATTCGATTTGATAGACACGCATATTGCGGTAGCGCTTGCGCATTGTTTATTCAACGTGCCCCTGGCGGTATGGATACTGGAAGGTTTTATGTCCGGAGTGCCCCGGGAGATTGATGAAACCGCCTTTATCGACGGCTACAGCTTTCCGCGCTTTTTCATCACCATATTTGTGCCGCTTATCCGGGCGGGAATCGGCGTAACAGCCTTTTTTTGCTTCATGTTCAGTTGGGTGGAACTTTTATTGGCCCGGACTCTTACTACTACAAACGCTAAGCCCATCGCGGCCACCATGACGCGGACCGTGAGCGCGACCGGTCTGGATTGGGGGCTGCTCGCCGCCGCGGGAATTCTCACCATCGTCCCGGGCGCGCTGGTTATATGGTTTGTGCGCAACCACCTGGCAAAAGGCTTTGCCTTGGGTCGGGTGTAGAGAGGGACCGTCATGACTCTGGAATGGATGGCCTGGACTCTGCCCACAGCTGTTTTCTTCATTGTTCTTGCCCTGCTTTTGACCTTCATGGGCGTTTGGCAGGTATTATCGCCCAGCATAGAGCGTCGCGGTTTCCTGCCCCTTTCGACGACACGCGGCGACAGGCTCTTCATAGGGATGCTGGGAAGCATGTTTATCCTGCTGGCCTGGGTCGGGTTGACCGATTTAACGCTTTGGCTGGCGCTGGCTCTTTCCATTGTGTGGATGGTCGTGGTTATGCGTTGGGGATAAGGAATGATGAGAAAGGCTTATGTCGTACCGGCGCGCATGGCCTTCGCGACGGCGGCATAAACCGGGGTTCGACAGGTCGAACATTGGAGGCCAAAGGAGGAGATTTTATGAAAGGGATGGGCAGCAAGGGACTAAAAATCTTGCTCGCGGTCTTTATCGTGGCCGTCTCATGCGCGTTTTTGACAAGTTACGCAAGCGCGGACATGGAAGCGGCAAAGAAGTGGGTGGATAGCGAATTCCAGCCGTCTACCTTAACGAAAGATCAGCAGCTCAAAGAGATGGAATGGTTTATCAACGCGGCCAAGCCATTTCAGGGGATGGAAATCAAGGTTGTCTCGGAAACCATACCCACCCACGAGTATGAGTCGAAGGTTTTGGCTAAGGCGTTCTATGAAATCACTGGGATCAAGGTCACCCATGATTTGATCCAGGAAGGTGATGTTATAGAAAAATTGCAGACCCAAATGCAGTCGGGTCAGAATGTCTTCGACGCGTACATTAATGACTCCGACCTCATTGGGACTCATTTTCGTTACGGTTTTGTGGTGAATCTGACCGACTGGATGGCCGGTGAAGGTAAGGATGTTACACTTCCGACACTCGACGTCGATGATTTTATGGGAAAATCTTTCACCACCGGTCCGGACGGCAAGCTTTACCAGCTTCCAGACCAGCAATTCGCCAATCTTTATTGGTTTCGCTACGATTGGTTCAACCGTGACGATTTCAAAAAACAATTCAAGGAAATCTACGGCTACGAGCTGGGCGTGCCGGTTAACTGGTCGGCGTACGAAGATATTGCCGAGTTCTTCTCCGAACATGTCAAGGAAATAGACGGCAAGGCCGTTTACGGTCACAATGACTATGGCAAGAAAGCCCCCGATCTCGGCTGGCGGTTCACGGACGCCTGGCTCTCCATGGCCGGAGCCGGCGACAAGGGACTGCCCAATGGGAAGCCTGTTGACGAATGGGGCATTCGCGTTGAAGGTTGCCGGCCGGTAGGCGCAACCGTAGCCCGCGGCGGCGCGGCCAATGGTCCCGCAGCCAAGTACGCGCTTCGCAAGTATATGGAATGGCTGCGTAAATACGCTCCTCCCGGAGCTTTGGGGATGGATTTCTATCAGTACCTCCCCTTCCTGGCGAAGGGCAACGTCGCGCAGCAGATTTTCTGGTACACGGCTTTCATCCCTGACATGGTGAAACCGGGCCCGACGGTTAATGAGGACGGAACGCCGAAATGGCGCATGGCGCCATCGCCCCACGGCCCCTACTGGGAAGAAGGGATGAAGCTCGGCTACCAGGACTGCGGTTCATGGACGCTGCTTAACAGCACCCCCGTAGACCGCCGCAAGGCCGCGTGGCTCTTTGGGCAATTTTGTGTATGCAAAACGGTGTCCCTGAAAAAGGCGCACGTCGGTCTGACCCCGATTCGCGACAGCGACATTCGGGATAAATCCTTCACCGAACGCGCTCCCAAACTGGGGGGGTTGGTGGAATTTTACCGGAGCCCCGCGCGAGTGGCGTGGACCCCCACCGGAACCAATGTGCCTGATTACCCCAAACTGGCCCAACTATGGTGGCAAAACATCGGTGAAGCGGTTTCCGGCGAAGTGACCGTTGATACGGCAATGGACAATCTCGCAGAAGAGATGGACAAGGTCATGCAGCGCATCGCTCGCTCGGGCGTTCAGGGCGATTGCGGCCCCAAGCTGAATCCCAAAAAGGATCCTGAGTGGTGGCTGAGCCAGCCCGGCGCGCCTAAGGCTAAGTTGGCCAATGAGAAGCCCAAAGGCGAGACGGTCAACTATGACGAGCTTATCAAAGCCTGGAGGGAAGGCCGCGTTAAATAGGCCGCCGTTCAATCGGTTAATCGGTCTTTGATTGATCGCTCATGTTGTAGATGACTTTTTCATGAACCTAAAAAGGGGCCCAAGCTCTTTGCTTGCGCCCCTTTGATTGTGTTCTTCTTCGGGATGGATCGATTTATCTCCCAAAAGACCTTTCTCGATGTTCGGTTACTCACCCCGGCGCGGCGATAAATCATTCTCTCCCACGGCTTAACCATATGTCCACTTTTAGGGGAGCGGACGGCCTGGGATCGCCGCAGCCTCGGTTAGGCCGGCGGCAGGATACTCAACCCTCTCTGTTGACCCGGCGCCTCAACGGGGCCCTGCGGGAAGGAGAAATTCCTCTCCCAGGAACGTAAACGGAGAACTGCCGTCTTCCATCCCCGGCTTGTAGCCGAATATTTCCTGCACCAGCAGGTTGACTTCCTTGTAAAGAGACCGCAGGGGGATACCGGCCGGACACACTTCTTCGCAAAGCCCGCAATCGACGCAACGGCCGCCCATATGAACCGCGCGGACCAGATGGAATGAGGTGTCGGGAGGAAGCTTTTCGCCAGGGATAAGCGCGAGGTGTTCCAGGCTGCATTCCGTGCAAAAACAGACGGGACAGACGTCCCGGCAACCGTAGCACCGGATGCACCGGTTCAAATGGGTGAGCCACCAGTTAAGCCGTTCCTCCGCGGCCATGTTTTTCAGGTTTTTAACCTTAAGGCTTTCAGCGATTGGGGCCGCCGCCGAACCGAAATCCAGTTTATCGGGATAGGGCTTCCAGCATTCGCAATAGGCGGCCAGTTCATCGCTGCACGCCTGTCCGAGCGTGACTATTTTGTCGCGCTGCAGCTGGTTCCATTTGAAGAGTTCTTCCAGGCCCCGTTCTTCACAGCCTCGCACCAGGACGCCATAGGTCTTATCAGGATTCCGCCGCGCTTCGGCCAGAAGCAGTTTGAGAATCGGATACCGCGCGGCGTTCTGGCTCCAGGGTTTCAGTTCTTCTATATTCTCCTTTGTAAAGAGCCAGGGGAAAAGAAAGCCATGCACGGTATTGTAGGCCCAGAAGCCGTCAACCTTTTCCTCCTCCAAAAGCTTTGCGATCTTTTCGCGCATTGGGTCTTACTCCTGTGGATGGGACGCTGTTTGAGCCATAGACGCCCAAGGGCCGGGAATCGCTGCGCCAATCGCCAATCCTCCCTGGGGAACGGCTTCAAACGCGGGGGCAGGGCCGAGGTTTTTAATTTGAGCGGTGAACTCCCGAACCACCTCCGCGAATTTGATGCCTTCCGCCGCGGAGATCCATTCCAGGCGGAGCCGCTTGAGATCATAGCCAAGGAACCCCAGCACGCCCTCCACGAACTTCAACCGCTTGATGGTCATGTAGTTGCCTTTGAGGTAATGGCAGTCCCCGATATGGCAGCCCGCCACGAGCACTCCATCGGCCCCCTTTTGAAAGGCGTGCAGGATGTGATGCGGAGAGACGCTTCCGGAACACATGACCCGAATGACGCGAATATTGGGAGGATATTGCAGCCGGCTGACACCCGCTAAGTCGGCGCCGGCGTAACTACACCAGTTGCATAAGAAAGCCAGAATTTTTGGCTCGAATTCTTGATCTTTCACGAGAACACCTTTTTTGAGGAACGCATGGTGAATGTTCGTTTCCTATCACTCATCACTTGTTCCTCATCGCTGTATTTTATTCCGCGAGGGCCTGATCAATTTGGCTGTAAAGCTGCAAGTGGCTGAAGCCCATGAGTGAAATAGCCTCGGACGGACAGGCGGCCGCGCAGGTTCCGCATCCTTTGCACAGGGCCTGATTCACGTCGCACCGCCCTTCCTGTTCGAGATATTCGATGGCCCCAAAGGGGCAGCACTTCACGCAGGCCCGGCATCCCGAGCACAGTTCCTTCTGGACCGAAGCCGCGACGCCGCCCGCCGTGATAAAATCCCTGGCGAGCACGGTCGAAGCCCTGGAAGCCGCCGCCTTGGCCTGGGCGATACACTCTTCGATGGGTTTGGGCCAATGGGCGAGGCCCGCCACGTAAACGCCATCGGTGGCGAAATCCACGGGGCGAAGTTTCATATGCGCTTCGAGGAAAAAGCCTTCAGGATTGAGCGGGACCTTAAAAAGCTGCGCCAGATCGTGCGCTCCCTGAGTTTCAATGGAACCCGCCAGAACCAGCATGTCCGTATCCAGGACAACGTTTTGCTGAAGGGTGCAATCGAACACGGTCACCCTCGGCGCATTGTCTACAATTTCAACTTCCGGCTTTTGCGCCACATCGTAGCGTATAAACAGCACTCCCTTTTGGCGGGCTTTCCGGTAAAGGTTCTCCCTCAGACCGTACGTTCGAATATCCCGGTACAGGATATAGACGTTCATCTCGGGACTAAGCTCTTTCAGGCGGATGGCGTTTTCTATGGAATGCGTACAACACACTCTGCTGCAGTAGGGCCTTTCCGGCTCCCGGGAACCCACGCACTGGATGAAAGCCACGGAACGGGCGCTAACAACGGCCTCGTTTCGGTTTTGCAGGGCTTCATCCATATCGAGACTGAGCATTACTCTGTTGCTTTGCCCGTAGCAATATTCGGTTGGTTTATAGGGATGCGCTCCTGTGGCGATGATGGCCGTTCCATGGTTGACTTCTTCCTTCGTCCCATCCACTTCGAGCGTGCTGCAGAAGTTGCCGACGAATCCTTTGACTTCCCTGAGAACCGCGCCCTTGCGCACGGTGATGAGAGGATTTTCGTCCACCTTGCTGATGAGCGTGTCCAGAAAGGGCCGGATATATTCGCCGTTCCAGGCGGTGAGGAGCCTTTGAGCGTGTCCTCCGAGTTGGTCGGTCTTTTCCACCAGAGTCACCGGATAACCCTGGCCGGCTAGCGCCAGAGCCGCCTCCATGCCCGCAACGCCTCCGCCGACAACCAATCCGCTCTTGGTGATGTTCAAGTGGATTTCTTCAAGCGGCTCCTGCAGGGTGACCCGGGCCACGGCCATGCGGACCAGGTCCTTGGCTTTGGCTGTGGCGGCTTCCGGGAAATCCTGATGCACCCAGGAATTCTGATCCCGAATGTTGGCGAGTTCGAAAAGATACTTGTTGAGCCCCGCTTCTCGAATGGTCTGCTGGAAAAGGGGTTCATGAGTCCGTGGAGAACAGGACGCCACCACAATCCGGTTGAGCCCGTTCTCGTGAATGGCCTCCTTCATTTTTTCCTGAGTGTTCTGGGAACAGGTGAAGAGGCTTTCCTCCACATAGACCACATTGGGGAGTGTTTTGGCATATTCCTTCACCGCGGGAACGTCCACCACGGAACCAATGTTGATGCCACAACGGCAGACAAAGACTCCAACGCGCGGGGGATTGATACCTGCGGCGTCTATCTCCGCCAATTCTTTGGGCTTCCGCGCGACGGCTCCTCGAACCGGCGCAAGCAGGGCCGCCGTTTCCGCGGCGGCGGCTGAAGCTTCCATGACCGACTGGGGGATGTCCTTGGGGCCCTGGAAGGCGCCGCAGACAAAAACACCGGGCCGGGATGTGGTGACAGGCTCAAAGGGGGATGTCGCGGCGAATCTTCCTTCATTGATGTCCACCCCCAGTTTTCCGGCCAGTTCGATCACTTCCGGGGATGTCTGGAGTCCGACCGAGAGCACCACCAGGTCGAACTCCTCTTCATGGCGAACCCCGTCTTCCGAAACATAGTTGATGAGCAGGTTGTCCGATCCGTCAGCCTGCTTGATCGTAGGGATACGGGAGCGAATGAAACGCACGTTATGCTCATCCCGGGCGCGGTTGTAGTACTTTTCAAAGTCCTTACCGGACGTTCTCATGTGCATGAAGAAGATGGCCGCGTCGAGCGGTTTGTGACTGTGCTCCTTGGCTATAACAGCCTCTTTTATGGCGTACATGCAGCAGACCGCCGAACAATGTCCGTTGCCGCAATGGCTGACATCCCTCGATCCCACACACTGAATCCAGGCGATGCGTTCAGGTTCCTTCCGGTCCGAAGGACGCGCCAGGTCTCCCTGGTAGGGGCCGGAGGGGGAAAGGATTCGCTCGAACTCCATGGACGTTATGACATTGGGAAATTTGCCGTAATTGTACGTATCGAAGACGCTCGGGTCGTAGGTCTCAAAGCCGGGGGCCAAAATGAGGCTTCCCACTTCGAGGTTGAACTCCTTGTCCTGGTCTTCAAAATTCACCGCGCCGGCCGGACAGAATTTTTCGCAGGCGCGACACTTTCCCTTTTCAAAGTAAATGCAATGGTCCTTGTCTATGGCGTATTTGAGCGGCACCGCCTGAGGATATTTGACATAGGCCGCCTTGCGCTTGCTGAGACCGATATTGTACTCGTCGGAAACCTTGCGGGGACATTTTTCCGCGCAAACCCCGCACGCGATGCACTTCTCCATGTCAACGTAGCGGGCCTTCTGATGCAGCTTTACCTTGAAGTCGCCCGCCGCTCCCTGCACATCCCGGATTTCGGTCATGGTGAGAATTTCAATATTGGGATGGCGTCCACATTCGACCAGCTTTGGCGAAAGGATACACATGGAGCAGTCATTGGTCGGGAAGGTTTTGTCGAGGGAGCTCATCTCACCGCCAATGGCTTCGCTCTTTTCGACCATATAGACAAAATAGCCGGTGTCGGCCAGATCCAGGGCCGCCTGCACTCCGGCAATGCCGCCTCCTACGACCATGGCCGATCCGATCAAATTCCCAGATGATCCGGACATACTCTTACCTTCTTCTATTGACTGAGGAATTCATGCATGGCGGACGCCGCGCGTCTGCCTTCTCCCATGGCGCTGATGACCGTGGCGCCGCCGGAAACGATGTCGCCGCCGGCCCACACACGCGCTTTGGAGGTCTTGCCTTTCTCATCGATCACCACCGTGCCCTTTCTGCTGGTTTCAAGGTCGGGCGTTGTCGAGGAGATGAGCGGGTTGGGAGAGGTTCCCAGGGAAACCACCACGGTATCCACATCCATCGTGTATTCGCTTCCCTTGATTACTTCAGGCCGTCTGCGGCCACTCGCGTCGGGCTCTCCCAGTTGCATGCGGATAAGCTCCATTGCAGCCACGTTATTACGGCCGTCACTGATAAACCCGGTGGGACTGCACAGAAAGTTGAATTCGATCCCTTCTTCTTCGGCGTTTTCGACCTCTTCGAGGCGGGCCGGCATTTCCTGGCGAGTCCTTCGGTAGATAACGTACACCTTCCGCGCTCCGAGACGCACCGCGCACCGGGCCGAATCCATGGCGACGTTGCCGCCGCCTATGACCGCCACCCGTTTTCCCATCTTCAGGGGAGTGTCGTATTCAGGATAGAGGTACGCTTTCATGAGGTTGGTCCGCGTCAGGAATTCATTGGCCGAGTAAACCATGTTGAGGTTTTCACCCGGCACCCGCAGGAACATTGGAAGTCCGGCTCCGGTCGCCAGATACACCGCCTCATAACGGGAGTTCAAAAGTTCGTCGAGGCTATAGTTGATGCCGATAACGGTGTCGAGTCGGATATCCACGCCAAGAGTCTTCACGTACTGCACTTCCCGTTGCACAATCTCCTTGGGAAGCCGGAATTCGGGAATTCCGTACATCAGAACGCCCCCGGCCACGTGCAGCGCTTCGAACATGGTCACCTCATGGCCTCGAATGGCGAGATCGGACGCTACTGTCAGCCCCGAAGGACCGGTTCCGACGACCGCCACCCGCTTTCCCGTGGAAGGTGCGATTTGGGGAGTGGTAACCGCCCCCTCCATACGCTCCCAGTCGGCTATAAAGCGTTCGAGACGCCCTATGGCGACCGGCGCTCCTTTTCTGTTAAGCGTACAGGAGTTTTCGCACTGCAGCTCCTGAGGACAGACCCTGCCGCAAATGCCGGGCAGTGACGTCTTTGTCTTGAGAACCCTTGAAGCGCCTTCAATGTCGCCCTGCTGCAAAAACTTTATGAAATCAGGAATGTCTATATTGACGGGGCAACCCTGCTGACAGTTCCGCTTTTTGCACTGGATGCACCTCGACGCCTCTTCCATGGCCATCTCGTGGGTATAACCGGTGGCGACTTCGCTGAAGTTCCTCTTGCGCGCTTCCGGTTCCTGCTTGGGCATTTCCAGGCGATTCAGATTTATTTTTGACTTCTTGGCGCCGGTTTCTTCTTGTGGGGCGCCTGAATGCTTATCTTCACTCATCGTTTGAGCTCCTTACTACCACTGAGAACATCCGCGACACTGGAATCCCTGCTGCTGTATGCTCTCATCGGCGTAGGTGCAGCGCCGCGCCATGAGCACGTCCCATCCATCCACTTCGTGGCCGTCAAATTCGGGGCCATGCACGCAGGCAAACCGGGTGCCTCCCCCCTTTACACTCAACCTGCAGGCGCCGCACATCCCCGTGCCGTCGACCATGAGCGGGGTGAGATGCACCATGGTCTTGATGGAGTAGGGGCGGGTCATTTCGCTGATCACGCGCATGAGGCAGATTGATCCCATGACGATCACGCGCTGGATAGGATCGCGGTGATGGTTGGCGAGAAGCTTCCTCAGAGGCCGCGTCGTGCTGCTTGCCATATCCTCGCCGTTGGAGCCGATGGCCAGTATCATCCGGTCGCTTACGGCTTCCAGCTCCGCCTGGCCAAAAACACGTTCCCGGTCCGGAGCCTGAAGGATGGTCGTGACGCGGTTTTCTTTTTCCTTGAGCGCCTTCAGCACGGGGACCAGGGCCGCTATTCCGTATCCGCTGGCGACGGCCACCACGTGGCCGAAGTGATCCACCACGGTCGGTTTCCCGAGGGGGCCCACAAAATGGGCCAGATCATCTCCGGGTTTCAGTGTCGCCAGCTGCTGCGTGGTTTTGCCCACTTCAATGTAAACAAAATCCACTGTCCCGGCTTCAACATCCCACCCGCTTATGGTAAAGGGGACTCTTTCCCCCTTTTCATCGACAATAAGGATAACGAATTGACCCGGTTTGGATTTTTCCGCGACGGAAGGAGCCTTCACGGTCATCTTGTGGACCTTGGGGGACAATTCTTCATGTGTGACGACCGAAAACATACGATCAACCTCTTTCATACTCTTGCGGTGAACATCAGGCCTGGTTGTCGACCGTTTCATCGACCGCCTGCGCGCCTGGCTTTTCCACTTTCGCGGGAACGATCCTGGAGGGCGCTTCCTTCATGGATCGAGGAAGGAGTTGCGCCGTTGTGGCCACAACCGTCAAAGGCAGAAGGGGGTTCATGCCCAAAAGGCCTTCCCATTCGCCCAAAGCAGTTACGACGCGCACGGTGTCCCCAGGCATAAACCCCATACGAAAGGCCACCGAAGGATTCATTTCGATTTCTCCGCCGGGATAGAAGACGCCTACCGCCTCCTCGGCGAGCAGCGGCCCCAGAAAATAGGGTTCGAGCGTTTCCTTGGATACCGCGACAAAATCAAACTCCTTATCCTGCGGAGGGTCGGGGTATTCAATTTTGGCGGGGACCCAGTCCCGGATCTCCTCCGGCAAGTCGGTGGGAAATCCCGGCTTTATCGAAGGCGCGGAGCATGCGCCGGCCGCCATTTGCCTTTGAGCCTCGGCCGGCGCCGTTTCCCCGTTCCGTTGATCAAAATCGGAAACCTGCATGGTTCGGGCAAGTTCTTCCAGGAACCATACGACCGACCTGGCTTCGCCGGGCGGAGACCCAACAGGTTGGATTTGCGCTTCATTCCCCTCGGAACCGGTATAGGTCCCTCCCTTTTCCAGAACCGAGGCCATGGGTAGAATCAAATGAGCCGGCAGTTCAGCCGCCTCGGATCGGGAGGCGGGGAGGGCCACATCGTGGAGCGCGACGAACTCCACCTTTTGGAGAAAGGGGCGCAAAGAATCGAAAAGGCTGCGGTTGAAACTCTCCGAGGCGATGTACAGGGCTTTTATCCGCCCCGAAGCGAGCGTTTCGCAAATATCTTCCGAGGCGCGTGGTCCGAAACCGCTTTCCGGCTTCGGATCGACAAACAAGGGAGAAATCATGCCCAGAGCGGAAGCGCCCTGAAAGTTGCCGCCTCCGTAAACCGGAATCATTCCTCCGGCCTCTTTTCCCAGACTTCCGGTAAGATAGAGAAGCGTGGCCAAGGCTTTCAGAGACTCCCGAATATCGGCGGAATCCATGAATCCGGGCCCGTATAAGACATAGAGGGGTTTTCCGGCGTCAAGCAGCTGCGCCGCCTCTATGAGGGTTTCATGGTGGACGCCGGTGACTCTGGCCACCGTCTCCGGTTGGTACCCGGCGAAATTTTGTTTCAGGGTTTGAATATACTGGGGAGATTCAGCGGCCAATTTGGGGTCCACGTGATTTTCTTCCAGCAGGATATGGATCAGACCCCCTATGAGCGCCGGCTCCGCGCCGGGGTAGTGTTGAAGGTCAAAATCCGCGGATTTGGCGGCGCTTGTGGAGACGGGGTTAGCCACAATAAGTTTCGCGCCATTCATCACCGCTTGATGAAGCGTCGTTCCCGCTATGGGATTGTTCGCCGCGAGGTTAGCGCCAAAGACCATGACGCAGCCCGCTTGAGAAAGGTTCCGGAGGCTTCCGCGCAGACTTTCCCAATTATCCGTGGCGCGGAATATGGCCTCCACGGCCGCCTGACCCGCAGGGCTCACGCATCCCACCAGGTCTGTCTTGAGCGCATTTTTTGAGAACTCCCGCAATAGACCCATTTCCTCGCACGTGATCCCGGCGTCCGTAATTATGGCCGCCTCTCCCGGCGCGCAACGCTTGAATTCTTTGGCCATGATATCGAGCGCCGATTCCCAGCCGGTCTCCCGAAAGGCGCCGTCTTCCTTGACAAGGGGTTTTTGAAGGCGGTCGGGGCGTTGCAGATAATCTTTTAAAAGGAATCGTCCCTGCACGCAGGCCTGCCCTTGGTTGAGGAAACCTTCGGAGCTTGGCCGCGCACGGAGAATTTCACCGTTCTCCGCCAGTTCGAATTCCATCTGACATCCGGCGCCGCAGATCGGACAGAGGGACGTTTTCCGCGAAGTGGTCATCTCACCGCGGTACAGATCAACCACGATGTTTGTAAGTGTCTGACAGGCTTGAAGCGTCTGTTGGTAAATATCGCCGTTAAAGACGTCGAAGTTCTCCCGGAGCGCCCCCACGGGGCAGACGTCCACGCATGCGCCGCAAAACTGGCACCCGGCCTCCTCCAGGGATCGGTCAAAGGGCGTGCCGACCTCCTGTCGTCCCTCCCTCTCTCGAAAAACGATGGCTTTGGCGCCGCGCACTTCGTGACAGACGCGCACACATCGGCCGCAGCGCACACAGAGGCCGTAATCCCGTTCAAAATACTTTCCCGCGGGCTTTATGGGCGGGCGTTCCTGTTTGAGGGGAGGATAGGAGAAATCGATTCCGACTGCGGCCACCAGTCGCTGCAGCTCGCAGGTCCCGTTGCGAGGGCATCCCAGGCATTCCCTGGGGTGCTCCTGAAGGATGAGACGCAGCATTTCGCGACGAAAATCCAATACCTTGGAAGTCATCGTCATCACGCGCATGCCGTCCTCAACCGGGGTCGTGCAAGCCGCCGGCAGCCCCCGGTAGCCCTCGATCTCCACGGCGCACAAACGGCAAGAGCCGCTCGGCTTCAGATATGGATGGTTGCACAGACGGGGGATATTGATCCCGGCTTCATCCGCCGCTTCCATGATTGTCTGGGCCGGTTTGGCGTCCACTTGTTGATTGTCGATCCATAACCTTACCGAACTCATTATTACCTCTAATGCCTATTCCGACCTTCGAGCTAATCGCTTCGTTCCAGGTCCTTTCCGACAGGCCGGTTGGCGCATTAAATTCGCGCTCCCATTCGAAAGACGAAACCGATTTCACTGAATTATTCACACGTTCGTAAGGCCAGCGAGCCAGGCTGAAAAGAGATCCTAAATGAGAGGATTTGGAGGCAAAAGGTTTTTCGGCCTGGCGTTATGCGTACCAAACACGGGTAGCGTGAATGAACCTGCTTCAGATAAAGCCGAAAAATGGATACATGGAGCGCCCCCTGAAGGATGTAAGAAATCCAACGTAGCGTGTAACATGGGGAATCATTATTTGTCAATTTGGTAATATCGATATATCCCCTATGTCCCCGGTTATGACGATATAAACAACCTCGTTCATGGAAAAGAAGAGCCTAGCGTGAATTTATTTATGGCTCTGGCGCTGTTTCCCCGTTAAATCGGCCGGGGATATACCTTGACAAGCATAGCTACGTGGGGTACAGTGCCCATAAACATATTGTATAGTGTAGTTTTATCAATAGGTTATACATATCTTGCTTTCGCGCTTCCCTTCCCGTTTGGACAAAGGGCCGCCGCGCCTTTTTGAAGCGCTAAACTTCTTCAAACAGGGAAAAGATCTGCGGTTCTTAAAAAAATATTCAAAACGTTCTCATAGCGACGCCTACATCGTGAAACTCCACACCACCATAGTGAGGGGCGCGTCGTATCTCTACGGTGTAGTGAGCCCGCAGTGGGTGAGAGAGGTTAAGACGGAATCGGTTGAATCGCCGGGACTTATCAGATGAGCGCCAAGCGACCGATGAAAGGATAGGCATGCCCACCAAAATATCGATTATCGGCGCCGCGGGGACCTTAGGGTCTTGCGCCGCTTTCGCCATCGCCACGCAAGGTCTGGCCGATGAGCTGGTCATGATCGACGTCAATGAGAATCTTCTGAAGTGCCATGCGCTGGATATCGATCAGGCCGCGGCCGGATTGCATGATGTGGAAGTCCGTTGCGGATCTTTTCCGGATCTTGCGGGTTCCCGCATCGTACTTATGGCCGCCGGGGCTCCCTATAGGTCTATTTCCGACCGCATGGAGCTGCTGAATGACAGTATGCCTATACTCCGGGAGATGGGTACCCAGCTAGCCCGCTATTGTCCCGACGCGGTGGTTATTACGGCTACAAACCCGGTGGACCCACTCAATTTTGCGCTCCATTCCATTACCGGCATGGACTCTAAAAAGTTGTTGGGATACTCCTACAACGATTCTCTTCGATTCAGAATTATGGTGGCGCGGGAACTCGGAGTCAGGACCACACAGGTTGAAGGCTTTGTCATCGGAGAACATGGGGAGCGCCAGGTGATGCTGTTCAGCTCCCTCAAAGTGGACGGCAAGACCATCGTGTTCAGGGAAGACATGAAAAGCAGGGTGCGCAAAGCGGTTCCGGATTTTCTCCGGCGCTATGAGCGCCTGAAAACAGGACGCACCTCGGGATGGACCTCGGCGGTGGGGCTTGCCGCCATGGTTTCGGCCATTGTGGGAGACACCAACGCCGTCCTGCCTTGTTCGCTCATGCTTGACGGCGCCTACGGGACTCACGGGGTCAGCGCGAGCGTTCCGGTGAAACTGGGACGCCAGGGAGCGCGGGAAGTCATGGAGTTGGACCTTGCGCCCGAGGAGCGACAGGGATGGGAAGCCGCCATGGACTTTCTGAAAGGCGTGGCCCTATCGGTCAAGAAAATGCTCTGACCCACCGTATGGTCCGCGCCAGCGCATGAAGGGCTCCGTCAACGCGGCGCCTGTCGTATCTGGCGAGGGCCGCCGCGCGGAGCGCCCCATCCCCTTGTATGGGTTTTATATCCCGCGACTACGCCGCTTATCAGAATATGACCACGCCTCGCGCGTTCTTGCCGGACGCCAGATCTTCGAAGCCGGTATTTATCTCATCAAAGCTATAGCGTTTGGTGATCAGTTCGTCCAGTTTAAGCCGTCCGTTCTTATAAAGATTGAAGAGCGTGGTCAGATCGAGCCTGCCGTCGCCCGAGCCGCAATAGGTTCCAATGATGCTCTTTTCCATAAGTGAAATCTCGTAAAGCGGGAGCATCATGCCGTCATCAAGGGAGGGAATGCCGGCAATCACCGCTTGTCCGCCACGGCGAATCATCTTTAGAGCGGTCAACGCGGTTTCCGATCTGCCTAAGGCCTCAAAGGCGTAATCGGCTCCGAAATTGTTGGTGATGTTCAGCACTTTTGCGACCGGATCTTCCCTGGAGGCGTTAATGACATGCGTGGCTCCGAATTCCTTGGCGTACTCAAGTTTGTTATCCAGAATATCTATGGCGATAATTTTCGTGGCGTTGGCCAAAACCGCGCCCTGGATGATATTGAGCCCAACCCCGCCGACGCCCACCACGGCCACGGAGCTGCCCGGCCTGACTTTGGCCTTGTTGAGAACCGCCCCCACACCTGTGGTCACCGCGCATCCGACGATAGAAGCCACATCAAAAGGCAGATCCTCCTCAATAGGTAAAACGCTCTGTTCGCTCAAAACGTTATATCTGCTGAAAACGCCCACGCCCATCATGATATTGATATTCCGATCCCCTTTTTTTATGCGATGGGTTCCGTCAAGCATGGTTCCGGCTCTGCTTTTATCCTTGTCCGCGCACAAATGATGCTGTCCCCGCAGGCAATAGTAGCACTGGCCACATATGGGGACCCACATGACAATAACGTGGTCGCCGGGTTTGACTCTGGTTACGTTCGGTCCTACCTCTTTGACCACCCCCGAGGCTTCGTGGCCCGGAATGCAGGGAAGCGGGGGCATGGCAAATTTCCCTTGAAGTATCGACAAGTCGGAATGGCAAAGACCCGCGGCCTTCATTTCAACCAGAACCTCTCGATCACGGGGCGCGTCCAATTCCACTTCTTCGATTACCAGGGGCGTCTTATACTCGTACAATACCGCGGCTTCTGTCTTCATCGTCTGCTCCTTTAAAGGCGCCGTAGGAGGCGCTCATAACGTTGTTTCGGCGCGAAAAAGTCCGTCAAGGACGGACGCCATTCGCCTTACTACAGGATGACTTGTTGCGGAGCTTGTTGACCATTTCCTTTGGCGCCGCTTTCCGCGCGTGTCAACAAACAATGTATGAAATCAATCGCTTATCTCGATAGATGCGCTGTATTTTATTACGAAAGCCCAGCTACCCATGTGTTTATGAAGTTTTTGGAGGCAAAGAGTTTTTTCTTCAGCGGCTTGGAAGGCTGTTACTTCGACGGCGTGTCCCTGACAGGCCGACCACGCGCAGAATGTCTTCCACGCCTTTAACGGTTTTTGTATGCCACAAATATACGCAGGTCAATGAAAACCCATACCACCGGCCGTACGTTTCTGAACCCGGACGCGCGTTCCGTCAGGAGCGTCCCAGGCTCATGTTGACTTCACCCCCCGGCGCATGTCACCATACGCGGGTTCGACAGCGGACGCCGTCTTTTCCGAGCGTCGGGATGTTATCAAACCGCTGAATATCCGAGTCCGAAAGAGGGAGAACCTATATGATTGAGAGGGTGACGCCCGATCTTTTCCGCATTGAGATTCCACTGCCCGAGAGCCCGCTTAAAAGCGTCAACTCTTACGTGATAAGGGATCAGGACCGGAGTCTCGTCATTGACACCGGTTTCAGTCATGACATGTGCATGGAGGCCATGCTTGAAGGCATACGGGAGCTTGGCGTCGACTTGAACAAGACAAGCTTTTTTATCACCCATTCCCATTCCGACCATTTCGGTCTTATTGGACGGTTAGCCACCGAAGGGAACGTCGTTTATTTCAACCAGCCCGACCTGGAGTTTCTCAATGATAGCGGCCGATGGCAGGCGGTCATCGACTATGCGAAAAAGGCCGGTTTTCCGAGTAATGAACTCGAATCAATGCTCCTGAATCATCCCGGATACCGCTACCGGTCGCAGTCAATGCCCAGCTTAACCATAATCCATGACGGGGACACACTCGCGTTTGGCGGATACTCTTTCAGATGTGTGCAAACTCCGGGGCATACCAGAGGACACATTTGCCTGTACGAGCCTGATAAAAAAATTCTTATATCCGGTGACCATATTCTCAAGGATATCACGCCAAACATCACCTGTTTCTGGGAGGGTGAAAATCCCCTGATGCGGTACCTGGAAAGTTTGGACAAGGTGTACGGCCTCGACGTCGATCTCGTTCTGCCGGGGCATAGGCGCATATTCAAAAGCCATAAAGAGAGAATAGATGAATTGCGGAAACATCATCAGGAAAGAGCCGAAGAAGCCCTGGCGATCATAAGAAAGGAACCTCAGGACTGCTTCCTGGTGGCGTCACGGTTGACGTGGGATCTCGCCTACGACTCCTGGAATTTGTTCCCCTTGGCTCAAAAATGGTTCGCCACCGGCGAAACCATAGCTCATCTAAGGTATCTCGAAGACATTGGCGCGATTTCCAGGGTTCCGGACCAGCGCTTGATTACCTTTGAGGTATGCGGATGAGCGCGGCGCTCTTTCACGTGATAGTTGAAAATAAGCGCGTCTTTAGTGAACGTTGAACAAAGGCCTTATTCCTTGCGCTTTTTAAACGAGGGATCATAAGGACCCGGACCAACGGTCCAGTCATCATTGAGGCGCCGCGGGCCCCATGCCACGGCCGCCGGAAGAAGAAGCTTTGCTCCCTAAACCACCGTATTCATGAGGGATTTTGAAGGTTCGTCAGGAAGTGGGCGTTCAGGGTCAATCACGCCTCGTTTCGATGTAATACCCTATATTTCCTGCCTTTTTGGTTTTCCTTGACATGTAGTTATATTGTGGCTATATTGTGATTACATTTTCCGGACCATCGACCTTACATAATGTTCAAAATCCATTGTTAAATCGTTGTTTACAGTCCTTGCCGCAGAAATCAGAAAGGTCTACCGGAAATTCAGGCGTTCAGGACGATATGAGAGACTGTGCGCTGTAATTTCGTAGGTCATGTGGCTTACTGCATGAGTGTAAGGGGTAAGAAAAAATGAGGTACGCTGAAACAGGATATAATTTAGAAGTCGACCTAACCCGCGGGAGTATTGAGCGGGTGGAAACCGACCCCAGAGACACTGAACTTTACCTGGGGGGCCTGGGTACGAACGCTAAAATATTGTGGGACAGGGTTCCTCCCGAAGTCGAACCCTTTTCGCCTGATAATCTTTTAATATTCAGCGCCGGGCTCTTATGCGGAACTCCCGCGACCGGCTGTAACCGTACCATTGTTTCCACCATTTCGCCTCAGACTCAATTAATGGCGTTTTCAATGATGGGAGGGTTTTGGGCGCCGGAATTGAAGTACGCCGGTTACGACAAGGTGATCTTCCGCGGTAAATCACCCGATCTGGTCTATTTATGGATTCACAATGACAAGGTGGAAATACGTGACGCCTCTCATCTCAAGGGCAAAGGCGCTGTTGAAACCGCGTCGCTTATCCGGGAGGAGTTGAAGGAGCCGAAAGCTCAGGTGGCCGCCATCGGCATGGCCGGTGAAAACAGGGTCTATTTTGCTTCCATCGAGCAGGGCAGGTCCAGCGCCAGCCGGGGCGGAATAGGCGCCGTGATGGGAGATAAGAGATTAAAGGCGATAGCCGTCCGTGGAACCAAGGACAACAACATCGCCCGTCCCGCTGAATTCATGCGGCTTTGCAATGAGGTGCTGGACTATATAAGATTTCGCAATGAAAATCCCGTTCCGGGAGTTATGCCCATTCTGGCCGGGCTCGGGTCGCCGCAAGAGATGGCGGTCCATGATGAAAAGTGGCACACCGAGAACTTCATGTGGGGAAACTCCCGCACCCGCAGAAAGGATTTTTGGAACGAGGAAGTGGCAAAGGCTTGGACCGAGACCATGAGTCAGGCGCGTACACGGTTGATAAGCTGCTTTAACTGCTCCATGAAATGCGGAGCGTCGCTCTCCCTGCCGGGAATTCCCGCCTACATGATGAAGTGCTTCTCGAAACTCACCTACACCATGGCGGCCATGTCGGACCTGGAGTTTGGTCTGAGAATCGCGCAGCGCGCCACGGAGTATGGAGTAGACGGGTTCTCGACCCCGCAGGTAATGGCGTTCGGTCTTGAGCTTTACGAAAATGGGATTTTAACTGATGATGACATGAAGGGGATGCCGTCCGATAACGAGGAGCGATTTTACTGGTTGCTCGACAGAATTGTTCGACGGGAAGGGATCGGGGACGTTCTGGCCAACGGCACCTACTGGGCGGCCCAACAAATCGGCAAGGGAGCGGACGCGTACGCTCATAATAATATCAAAAAACATGAACAGTTGCCGCTCAAACTGTCAATGCTGAATCCCATCTATTTTCTCATGTACCCCACCGGAGAGAAGATAAACATTACCCAGATTGAAGGACAGTTCCCCCAGGCGCCGTTTCCTACGAGAGAGGAACGGGAAGCGTTTGTAAAGGATTGGTTCCAGGTTCCAGATGACAGGTTCAAGCAGTATTTACTGGACTGGGAGCTGCGCGGGGAAAACTCAATCCCCTATTATCCCACCGTTCAGATGTGCTGTGATATCGTTGATTGGCAGGAGAGGATGCACTACATCGACGACGCCCTCGGGATGTGCGCCGGCTTGTCTTCTTTTCCCCTGAAGCCCCCGTATCATATACATAACTATCCGAAATTCATTTCGGCGGGCGCGGGGATCGATATGGATGAAGAAAAGCTGACCCAGGCCGCCAGAAGGTATCGCACCCTGGTGAGAGCCAATAATATAAGGAGAGGCATGAGGAGGAAAGACGAGAAGCCTCCGGAGAACCATTGGAAAAAGAGATTCCCCGAGCTTGAAAAGGAACTCCTGGACACCTATTACAAATTCAAGGGGTGGAACAACGATGGTATCCCCACGAAAGAATCCTTACACGAACTGGGGCTTGATTACGTGAGCGAAGACTTCATCAAGAGGGGGATCCTGGAGGATGAGCCCGATGCGCCACCCAAAGACGCGTCGGTGGAACACGTGATGGAACAAAGCGCATAGGTGGGGACCGCAATGGGCGAGAAAAAGAAGAAAAAAGTCAAAACAATCAAGGTTGATGTTGATAAATGCAATGGTTGCCGGGCATGCGAGGTAGCTTGTTCCGCCTTTCACGCCACGCCTCAGTACAGCAGCAATAATCCGACCAGGTCTCGTATTCGGGTGATTCATGAGCCGTTAAAAGATATATATGTTCCTGTGTACGCCGGAGAATATACCCCGGCCGAATGCATGGGCAGGGACAAATACACGATCGACGGCAAGCAATACGACGAGTGCGCTTTCTGCCGGGCTTCCTGCCCTTCCAGGGATTTGTTCAAGGAGCCCGATTCGGGCCTTCCTCTGAAATGCGATATGTGTGAATCCGATCCGACAATCGAAAAGCCTTTGTGCGTTCAATGGTGTCTGGCTGACGCGCTGACTTACGAGGAACGGGAAGAGGAAGTCGAAGAAGATGAGCCCCAGGAAGACCTGGAAACCGGCCTGGAATCACTGGCGGACAAATACGGTCTGGACAAGATAATGGATACCATCGCCCGGATGTCGAAGTCAAAAAAGGCCTAAATAGTAAGCAGAGGATCAGGAACGACAGTGGAAACTGTAACCCCCTTCAAAGAAATCATAGATGTCATAAAGGAGAGCGGCGGCGACGCCTTTAAAAGATGTTTTCAATGCGGTTTATGCGATGTGGTTTGCCCGTGGAACAGGGTCAGGCAATTCAGTATGCGCAAGATTGTCCGCGAGGCCACATTCGGTCTGACCGAGATCGAAAGTGAAGATATCTGGCGTTGCACAACCTGCGGACGATGTCCTCAGAAATGCCCCCGGGACGTACGACAGATCGACTCCGGGATCGCCTTGCGCAGGATCGCCAACGAATACGGGGTCTTTCCCACTTCGGTCAAGCCTGTCCGTACCGCCAACGCGAGCCTCATTGGTGAAGGCAACCCTTTGAGCGAAGAGCGGAAAGACCGGGCAAAGTGGGCGGAAGGTCTTTCGGTGCCGACCTTTACCGAAGGCATGGACATCCTGTATTTTCCCGGTTGTTATCTCAGCTATGACCCGAGATTAAAGAAGGTGGCCAGAGCCACAGCCACTATCCTGAAAAAGGCGAAGGTGGATTTCGGAATACTGGGCCCCAAGGAGAGCTGCTGCGGAGAGAGTATCCGCAAAACGGGCGATGAGGAATTGTTCAAACGCCTGGCTAAGGAAAACATAAAAAATTTCATTGATAACGGAGTAAAGAAAATCCTTGTTTCTTCTCCGCACTGCTACCACACTTTCAAAAACGAGTATCCCGAATTCATGGTCAATTTTGAGATCGCGCATATCTCCCAATACTTATGCGAGCTTATCAACGAGGGTAGGCTTGAACTTAAAAATGAGTACGCCAAGAAGGTTACCTATCATGACCCCTGTTATCTGGGCCGGCATAACGGCGTCTATGACGAACCCCGGCAGGTTTTGCAAAAGGTTCCCGGTTTGGAGTTGACCGAGATGCCCGATTGCCTGGTGGACAGCCTTTGCTGCGGCGGGGGAGGCGGCAGAATCTGGATGGAAACCCCAAAGGGTGAAAGATTCTCCGACCTCAGGTTGGAACAGGCCATGGAGGTCGGGGCCCAGGAATTAGTGACTTCCTGCCCCTATTGTATCTCCAATTTCGAAGATAGCCGGTTAACGCTTGATGTAACCGAAAAGGTGGAAGTTAAGGATATTACAGAAATTATCGCGGAAGCGATTTAGTATCGATAACGGGACGAAATCCGCGCGCTGACAGGTTAGCGACTGAAAATATTCAGGGAGTCGAAGCGAACCCCATTAAGGATATAGAGCAGTGGATAAAGAACAAATTGAACAACTTTGCAAGAGTTTCTCGAGCAGTAATTTTGGGGACGTCATGGTTGTTGGCGGAGGGGTCAGCGGCATTCAGGCCTCGCTCGATCTCGCCACCGCCGGATTTAAGGTTTATCTGGTCGAAAAAGCGCCAAGCATCGGGGGCCATATGGCCCAGCTGGATAAGACCTTCCCGACCAATGACTGCTCCATGTGAATTCTCTCACCGAAACTGGTCGAGGTCGGCCGGCATCCGAATATAGAGGTTCTGACGTATACTGAAGTTGATCGCGTGGAAGGTGAGGCGGGTAACTTCAAGGTTAACCTGGTTACCAAACCGAGGTACATCGACGAGGACAAGTGCACGGGTTGCACGTCCTGCGTGGAGTATTGCCCGGTGGTATATCCTGATAAATTCAATCAGGAAATATCCATGAATAAGGCGGTCCATATATACTTTTCTCAGGCCATTCCGCTTGTCTCATATATTGATGAAAGCTGCATTTACCTCAAAGAAAAGAAATGCCGTATTTGCGAGGGCGTATGCAAGGCTGACGCCATAGATTTCAGTCAGAAGCCGGAGAAGTTGGAGATAAATGTAGGGGCTATAATTCTGTCTCTCGGTTTCGAGCCGTTTGATCCCAAGGTAGCGGATGAGTATGGCTACGGAAAGCTGCAAAACGTAGTGACCAGTATGGACTTTGAACGGCTGCTGTGCGCCACCGGACCCTATGAAGGTGAGATACTGCGCGGTTCCGACCAAAAGCACCCGCATAAAATCGCCTGGATTCAATGCGTCGGCTCCAGACGGGTTAACGCGGGCGGCAACAGCTATTGTTCGGCGGTGTGCTGCTCCTATACTCAGAAACAGGTGATTTTGACCAAGGATCACGACGCGGAAGCCGAATGCGTCGTATTCCATAATGACATCCGCGCCCATGGAAAGGATTTTGAGCGTTTCTACGAGAGGACGGAGAATCTTTCCAACGTTCGATTTATCAGAAGCTACACGTCGATAGTGAAAGAAGACCCGGAAACCAAAAACGTAACCGTACGGTATTCCACCCCCGATGATGGCGTGAAAGATGAAGAATTCGATATGGTGGTGCTCTCGGTCGGGTTGACGCCTCCTCAAGATTCCCAGGGACTGGCGCAGAGGTTCGACATCGAGCTCAATCAGCACGGCTTCTGCAAAGCGAACCCGGTCAATCCCATGGAAACCAGCAGGCCCGGAATCTTTGTGAGCGGAGGCTTCCAGGGGCCCACGGATATACCCGAATCGGTGTTTTCCGCCAGCGGCGCCGGTTCCCAATGTGGCGAACTCCTTAACTACAGGCGAGGGAGGCTGGATGAGGAACGGGTGTATCCACCGGAAAGAGATGTCGCCAAGGAAGAGCCGAAGATAGGCGTCTTTGTGTGTCATTGCGGGGCTAATATCGGAAGGATTGTAAATGTTCCCTCCACGGTTGAATACGCTTTGACCTTACCCAATGTGGTCTACGCTCAGGAACAGCTTTTTTCCTGCGCCACCAATTCCGCCAAGGAAATATCGGACATGGCCAAGGAAAAAGGGCTTAATCGGGTGGTCATCGCCGCCTGCTCTCCCAGGACCCTTGAGCCGTTATTCCGGGACACCCTTCGGGAGGCGGGAATTAATCAATATTTCTGTGACATGGCCAATATCAGGGAACATTGTTCCTGGGTACACTCCCGGGAACCGGAAGACGCCACCGAAAAGGCCAAGGATATAATCCGGATGTCGGTGGCGCGGACCGCCCTTTTGGAGCCGTTGCAGGAATTCGATCTGCCGGTTAACAAAACGGCGCTGGTGGTCGGCGGCGGTATCGCCGGCATGACTTGCGCCCTCTCCATAGCCAAGCAGGGGCATGAAGTGCACCTGTTGGAAAAGGACAAAGCCCTTGGCGGCGTGGCGCGCAAAATTCACTCCACGCTGGAAGGAATGGATGTGCAGGCGTATCTGCGCGATCTCATCCGCAAGGTTTATCAGCACCCCAGGATACATGTGGCTCATGAGGCGACCATCACGGAGGCCACCGGCTACATCGGAAATTTCGTAACCAAGGCGCAGTCCGAGGGCAGGGTCAAGGAGATAAAACACGGCGCGGTCGTCATCGCCATCGGCGCTGATGAATACAAGCCGACCGAATACCTCTACGGGGAAGACGAACGGGTGCTGACCAACCTGGAACTGGAGGATCGGATCGCCCGGGGAGACGAAGGTCTGGCAAACGCCCAGAGTCTGGTAATGATCCAATGCGTCGGCTGCAGAAATGAGGATAGGGATTACTGCGCCCGCATATGTTGCAGCCATTCCGTGAAGAACGCCTTGAAACTGAAAGAGCTGAACCCCGAGATCGACATCTACATTCTCTTCCGGGATATGAGAACGTATGGCTTTAGAGAGGATTTTTACCGGGAAGCGTCGGAGAAGGATGTTAAGTTCATTCGCTACGAACCCGACGACAAGCCTCAGGTGGAGCCTGCCGAAGAGGAGGGCCGGCCTGTCTTAAGAGTTACCCTGCCTGATTACATTCTAGGTAACCGGATTGCCATAGACGCCGATTACCTCGCCTTGGCCGCCGCTGTTACGCCCTCGGCGGCGACGCAGGAAGTGGCCAAATTGTTCAAGGTCTCCGTGGGGCCGGATGGTTTTTTCAAGGAGGCCCATGTGAAATTAAGGCCTGTGGACTTTGCCGCGGACGGTGTTTTCCTGTGCGGGACGGCGCACTATCCCAAGCATATAACGGAAAGTATTAATCAGGCTTATGGCGCCGCGGGCCGGGTAATCACCCTTCTCTCTCACGATACGGTCGTGGCGTCGGGTTCTGTCTGCGAAGTGGAAGAGAAAAAATGTATGGGTTGCGGCGCGTGCGTTTCGGCTTGTACCTACGACGCCATAGAATTTCGCGACACGCGACAGGGAAGAAAGGCCGTGGTCAATCCCGTTCTTTGCAAGGGAGACGGCCTCTGTAACGCAAAATGTCCCACGGGGGCTATTACCTTAAAGCACTTTACCGATGATGAGATCCTGAGCCAAATTGACGCTGCGGTTCCGGACACGGCGAAATCCGCTCACGGATAGAGCCGGGATTACTGATAAGGGAGGTGAGATCGAATGAGCGCAGGACTCAAATTCAAACCTAGAATATTAGGTTTTGTGTGCCATTGGTGAGCATATGGCGCAGCAGACATGGCTGGAGTTTCCAGACTACAATACACAACCGAAATGAGGCTCATTCGCGTCATGTGTTCCGGAAGGGTCGACCTGGAATTCGTGCTCAGAGCATTCTCAAATGGAATGGATGGAGTGTTTATCGGCGGGTGCCGCCTCAATGAATGCAATTACACCACGCAGGGGAATTACCACGCGCTCAACATGGTTCTTCTCTGCAGAAAAATAATGGAACATTTAGGAATGAACCCGGAAAGGCTGAGAATAGAGTTCATGTCTTCCGGTGAAGGAAATCTTTTTGCGGAAGCGATTGACGATTTTGTCAAAAAGGTTAAAGAGTTGGGACCGCTCGGCGCGGACACGGCAATAGACCGGGACGAACTGAACGCAAAAATTCAGGAAGTCAGAAAACTGGTCCCCTATATTAAACTGATGGAACGGCAAAAGCTGGACTCGCATCTGGCCAAGCCGGAAGAATACAATAACCTATTCACCAGGGAAGAGATAGACGAGCTGTTTCGTGACGTCGTCTCCTACCATATTGATCCGGAAAAATGCCAAGCCTGTATGATTTGCGCCCGAAGATGCCCGGTGGAGGCCATTGAGGGCGGCAAAAACCAGATTCATGCGATCGATCAGGATAAATGCATAAAATGCGGAACCTGCTTTGAAGCGTGTCCTCCACGCTTTGGCGCGGTGCAGAAAATTACCGGCCAACCTGTTCCGCTTCCTCTTCCCATGGAGGAAAGAACCATAGCCAGAAAGGCCAAGGCGGGATAAGAAGTCTCCAAAGGGACTTCTTATCGTTTCTCCTGCCCCGGATTTTCTAATCGGCGGCGGCCAGACGTTGTTGGCCGCAATAGATGTTGATTCCCGACTGCTTGGACGGGGAAGCCAGCGTCATATTCAGGGAATCCGCCAGCTCGACGGCCAGGGCCGTCGGACGGGAGGCGGCCAGAATGAACGGGATTTTTGCCCTGGCCGCTTTCTGAACCAGTTCGTAGCTGATGCGGGAGGACAGGATCAGGATTGCCGCCCGCTCCAGAATCCGCCCCAGAAAAAGCTTTCCGACCGCCTTGTCCAAGGCGTTGTGACGGCCCACATCTTCGGCCAGGGACAGAAGTTCAAAATCCGCGCTATAGATGGCCGCGGCGTGGGCGGCTCTGGTCCGCTGATACAAAACCTGGCGCTCCTTTAAGGTTTCCAGGCGGTTATAGGCTTTTTCCAGGTCGATGGGTGGACCGTCAGGCAGAACCCGGACCATTTGCGAAAGGTCTTCAACCAGTTCCTTGCCGCAGATGCCGCAACTGGTCTGACTGACGAAGCCTCGACGTTCCAGCACGCCGGTTATGGCTTTTAACCGTTCCGCCGTAACGGTGAGAGTCACCACATTGGTGGCGTCCCCCTCGCATGAGGCGATGGTTTCAATGTCCTCAGGACTGTCCAGGATGCCCTCGGCCAGACAAAAGCCGGCTATATGGGCCTGTTCGTCTCCGGGAGTGCGCATGACCACGGCGTAAGGCTGGCCCTGAATCCGTATGGACAGAGGTTCCTCCCGGATCAGTTCCAGCGGTGTGGAACTCGTCGCTTTTCCTTCCCGTAACAGGACGGTTACGGGGATGGTGTTATCGCTCAAGAATCCTCCCTGGGCCTATGGTACGGTAAAAAGAATGTTACATCGTCTTTGCGCTGTTTATCGTCGGTGTTGTTTCTGTCCGGCCCCGATTATTAACTCATTTGGCGTGAAAATAAAGAACATGTTGTAAGACCTTGTTACTACCAATAATTATACGAGGACAGCATGGCCTTGCAAGAGCGCTCTGTCATAAACAGCCCGGCTTTGAAAGCGTTCTTGTCAGACGCCGCTTTTCTATTTATAACCCGCGCGGCTGTATACTATGTTGGGCTCCCGATGTATGTTGGAAAAAGGGATTTACGGCCGGGGTTTATGAGCAAAGCGGCGCATGGTCTTGCGAGGAGCGCCACTTTGCTCCCGGGATGAGAGTTTCCCACGGAAGCGGCCAGCCTGATTGCGGCGCCATGAAAATCCAAATTCGTAAGTAAATCATATTTTATTCACTGATTGGGGGATATGGGTATGAAATCGGTAAAGGAAGGGGATCTTCTGTGGCGCCCTTCGCCGGAGTTTGTCAAACAGTCCAATCTGTATCGTTTCATGCGGCATGTACAAGAAGACAAAGGACTGGAGTTTGGCGATTACAACGAGCTTTGGAAGTGGTCCGTAGAAAACCTGGAAGACTTTTGGACTTCTCTGTGGGACTTCTATGAAGTCATGGCGTCGAAACCGTACACCACGGCGCTGTCCGGGAGGCAGATGCCCGGCGCGCGATGGTTTGAAGGGGCGGAGCTGAACTATGCGGAACATGTCTTCCGGCACAGGACTGCCGAACGGCCGGCTTTGTTTTTTCAGTCGGAACTGCAGCCGCTGACCGAGATTTCCTGGGACGAGCTGTACCGGCAAGTCGCCTCCATCGCCGCCGGACTGCGCGCGCTGGGGGTGCGGCGGGGAGATCGGGTCGTCGCCTACATGCCCAATATTCCTCAGACCATTGTCGCCTTTCTGGCCTGCGCCAGCATCGGGGCCACCTGGTCCAGTTGTTCGCCCGATTTTGGCACGCGCAGTGTCATTAACCGTTTTCAGCAAATTGAGCCCAAGATACTGCTGGCTGTGGACGGCTACAGGTACGGCGGAAAATCATTCGTCCGCCGGTCCGCCGTGGCCGAGATTCAAAACTCCCTGACCACGCTGGAAAAAACCGTATTTGTTCCGTACCTGGATAAAAGCGCCGGCCCTGAAGGGCTCAAGAACGTTGTCTCCTGGGATGATCTGTTGAAGGAACAGGCCGAACTGGTATTCGAGCAGGTTCCCTTCAGCCATCCCATGTGGGTGGTCTATTCTTCAGGGACCACCGGTCTGCCCAAGGCCCTGGTCCATAGCCAGGGCGGTATTCTGCTGGAGTATTTCAAATTCCTCGGCCTGCATATGAACGTAAAGCCGGAGAGCCGGTTTTTCTGGTTCAGCACCACCGGCTGGGTGATGTGGAACATTATGCAGGGAAGCCTGCTGTTGGGCGCGACCGCCTTGGTCTACGACGGCAGTCCGGGCTATCCCGACATGGACGTTTTATGGGACTTTGCCGAAAAGACCGGCGCGACTGTTTTCGGTACCAGCGCGGCCTATCTGACCGCGTGCATGACCGCCGGGATGGAGCCGGGAAAGGTTCACGATCTGAGCAAGCTGCAGGTTATCGGGTCCACCGGTTCACCGTTGTCGCCGGACGGGTTTCAATGGGCGTACGACGCGGTGAAAAGCGATTTATGGCTCGCCTCGGTCAGCGGCGGCACGGACCCGGCGAGCGGTTTTCTGGGGTCCAGCCCGACTTTGCCGGTTTACGCCGGGGAACTGCAATGCCGCTGCCTGGGTGTCAAGGCGGAGGCCTACGACGAAAACGGGAACGCGGTCATCGATCAGGTGGGCGAATTGGTAATTACCGAACCCATGCCTTCCATGCCTTTACGCCTGTGGAACGATCCGGACAACAAACGATATCGGGAGAGCTATTTTGAAATGTATCCCGGTGTGTGGCGGCACGGAGACTGGGTCAAGATAACGTCGAAGGGAAGCGGGATAATCCTCGGCAGGTCGGATTCAACGCTCAACCGTTTGGGAGTCAGAATCGGCAGCGCCGAAATCTATAGCGCGCTGAATGACATCGTGGAGATCGCGGACAGTCTGGTCGTGGGGTTCGAGCCTCCCGGTGGAGGCTACTACATGCCGTTGTTTGTGGTCCTGAAACAGGGAATCGATCTGGACGACCCCTTGAAAAAGAAAATCAACGGTAGAATCCGCGAACTGCTTTCACCGCGCCACGTGCCGGACGATATTTTCGCCGTCCAGGACATCCCCAAGACGCTGAACGCCAAAAAGCTCGAAGTCCCCGTGAAAAAAATTCTCATGGGAAAGCCGGTCAAGGAAGCGGTAAACGTCGATTCCATGAGCAATCCGGCGGCCATAGAGTACTTTGTGGAATTCGCCCGGAAATTCCGGGCGCGCTAGTTCGGAACCCCCTGTTCCAGAGGGTGTCGATAAAAGCATGAAAGATGAATCGTGCGGGGGAATTTCTTCCCCCGCGCCCCCATGAGAGATTTCTCGCTACGCTCGAAATGAGAACACACTTACTTGAATGGCTTTATTTTCAATAATTTAAGTTTTGAGGGTGGGGGTGGGAGGGAACTTTTTTCTAAAAGTTCCCTCCCACAAAAATTCAAACTCGACAGGCTCTCCAACGGCGGGATTCTTAAAAAAAGGAGGAGCCTTTGCCCGAAGCGGCTCCTCCCGAATGGAAGCGGTTTGGAGTTCGTTGCCTTGATCGCGGCGCGCCGGGCTTCAGACGGAGAACTTGAGGCAAGGACTATAACGACGTCTTTTTACCATGCGTTTCCAATGCGCAGGATCTGGCGGGCGTCGTCCGGAGAGGCGGTATCCATCCCCAGTTCCTCCAGGATCCTGCGGATTTTCTCAACTTGCGCCGCGTTGGAAGGCGCCAGCTCGCCTTTGTTCAGGTAAAGATTATCCTCCAGCCCCACCCGAACGTTGCTCCCCATGAGCGCGCCCATGGCGCACTGCCGGAATTGATTCTTTCCGGCCCCGATGACCGACCATTGATAGTCCCGGCCTAAAACCCGTTCGGCCGTGGTGTGCAGCGTCATCAAATCATATGGAGTCGCGGCGATGCCTCCCAATATGCCCATCACGAACTGAAGGTAGACAGGGGCCTTGATGAGCCCCTTGTCGAGCAGATACCGGACATTGTACACATGCCCGACATCGTACACTTCCAGCTCCGGTTTGACGCCGCATTCTTTAAATGTTTCGCATATTTGCTCCATGTCCTGGAACGTATTCTGAAATATCCAGCCTTTGGAAAACGCCAGCAATTCTTTTTCCCACGGGTGCTTGAAGTCCTGATATTTATCCAGAAGCGGATGAATGGCGAAATTCATGGACCCCATGTTGATCGAGGCCAGTTCAGGTTTGAGCGCCGGGATAACCGCCACGCGCTGTTTCACGGTCTGGCCCGCGCCTCCGCCGGTGGTAACGCACACAACCACCTTGGATCTGGACCGTATCGATTCGACGATCCGCCGAAACAGATCGATGTTCGCGCTCGGCCGGCCGGTTTCAGGATCGCGCGCATGAACGTGTACAACGGCCGCTCCGGCTTGCGCCGCTTCCACCGCCTGATCGGCTATATCCTCAGGTGTGTAGGGCAGATAGGGTGACATGGTCGGGGTATGAATCGCGCCGGTAATGGCGGCGGTAACGATCACTTTTGGCATCACGGAACCTCCTTCTAAGAATGGTTGTTGTAACAGGAAACTTGTCGGCGCTTAACCGCTTGCTGTCTTTTCAGTCATTCCAATAGAGGTTTTTCAGCCGCCGCAGGAAATCGGAATCCCGTTTCCGGGCGATCTGATCGAGCGCGCCGCTGGAAAAATCCACGCTATAGTCATAGAAACCCTTGCCGCTTTTAATCCCGTCGTGGCCCTCGGAGACCAGCCGCTGTAATGGTTTCGGCGGTTCGGTTGAACTCTGAATATCCTTGACCAGATGTTCGTAAACTTTGAGCCACAGTTTGATCCCGCCCAGATCCATGGTCAGCAGTGGCCCTATGCTGGCAAGCCGGAATCCTATGCTGCCCATTACCGCCTTATCGATGTCCTCGGCGCTGGCGACCCCCTGTTCGTAGAGATCGAGAACTTCCCGCGCCAGGGCGATCTGGATGCGGTTGACCAGAAATCCCGGCACTTCTTTGTATATCTTTACCGGAACCTTCCGGATTTTCTCCATCAGCAGGTACACCGTGTCCAGTGTTTCCTCGCTTGTCCCTTCGCCTCTGACCAGCTCCACAGTCGGCACGAGGTGAGGGGGGTTGAACCAATGGGCGATGAGCAGACGCTCCTTGTTCCGTACCTTCTCCCCGATGGCGGTTATGGTCAGTGATGAGGAATTACTGGCGATAAGGGCTTCAGGCCGGCAAAAGGTTTCTATTTGCGCGAACAGACTCTGTTTGAGATTCAGATCCTCCGGCGCGGCCTCGATGATGAAATCGCTTTCCGCCACCGCCGTTTTGAGATCGCTGGTAACGTCAAGCTTCGCAAGGGCGGGTTCGATTTCGCCCTCATTTAGTAAACCCGCGTTCATGAACGCTTCCAGATTCTTTTTGATATGGGATTTGGCGGTTTCCAGGACGTCTTCTCTGATATCGTAGAGACGTACCGGGTATCCGCCCATGAGAAAACTTTGAGCGATACCATGCCCCATGATGCCCGCCCCGATTACCGCGATATTCCGTATATCATCAAGTTTCATCCACTGATCCTCCTTGCTCGCTTGACGTTATGCTTGGCAGCCAGAGACAAAGCCCTGGAAACAGAATCGCAAAAATGGCCACGATTATGTGTGGCCCCGCAACGGGAACAATACCGCGGTAAGTATCCGTGAGTCCCAGCCTGAAATAGACGCCCTTGAGGTAGAACTATAGAACAGGCGGAGGGCTGGGTCAAAAAAGAAATTCGCGTCCTGGAAAACCGATGCACGAGTCTGAACCACTTGGTTTTCCTTGCGCCGGATTGATATGCGCCTGGCCGCGTCATCTCTTCAGGACCATACCGGCGGCCTTGTTCACGCCGGACCGCGCCGAAGATTTTTCTTGCAAGTTATTCGTTCTTCCAGTATTACAATTACAGTGAAAAATAGAAAGCAGTTCTGTTCAACAGAACGAGACCGCAATCTCTAACGGAAGAACATGATGAATCAAGACGCTTTGAAAGACTTGGACGTTCTGGTCCTGGGGGGAGGAAACGCGGCCCTGAGCGCGGCGATAACCGCGCGAGAAAACGGCGCGCGCGTTCTCCTGCTGGAATGCGCTCCGAAACACTTTAGAGGCGGCAACAGCAGGCATACGCGTAACATGCGTCTGATGCACGAGACCCTGTTCGATCCTTTCACCGGAGTCTATCCGGAAGAGGAGTACTGGGGCGATTATATGCGGGCCACGGGCGGGTTGGCCAATCAGGAATTGGCGAGAATGGTCGTTCGCGAATCCGTCGGCTGCGTGGATTGGCTGAAGGACAAGGGAATGAGGTTTCAGGGCGCGTTGGCCGGCACGCTGCACACCGCCCGCACCAACGCCTGGTTTCTGGGGGGAGGCAAGACGCTCATGAATACGCTCTACGCCTCAGCCGAGAAATTGGGCGTTCAGATCCTTTATAACGCCGAAGCGATTGGTCTTGATATCAAGGATAACAAGTTTCGCTCCGCCACGGTCCGGCTGGAGGGCAAGGAAACCGTACAGATCGAGGCCAAAACGCTAATCGCGGCGGCCGGTGGTTTTCAGTCCAACATCAAGTGGCTTAAGGAAGTTTGGGGCGACGTTGCGGAGAATTTTATTATCCGAGGCACCTATTACGGCATGGGCACGGTCCTGAAAGCGCTGATCGGCGCGGGCGCGGAAACGGTGGCCGATCCTTCGCAAGGCCATATGGTTCCCATTGACGCGCGCTCCCCCAAATTCGACGGCGGGATCGTTACACGAGTGGATTGTGTGCCGCTCGGGATCATGGTGAACAAGGAAGGCGAACGGTTTTACGATGAAGGTGAAGACTTCTGGCCCATGCGCTACGCCATCTGGGGACGTCTGGTGGCGCAGCAGACGGATCAGATATCGTTCAGCCTGATCGACTCCAAAACACTGGATCGTTTCATGCCCACGGTTTTTCCTCCCATCAAAGGGGATACCATAGAAGACGTCGCCCGGCAGCTTGAGTTGCCGGTGGATAAGGTGAAAGCGACGGTTGAGGAATTCAACCGCGCGGTGCGGCCGGGTTCATTCGATCATCGGGTTCTGGACGACTGCAAGACGGAAAACCTGACTCCGCCGAAAACACATTGGGCTCAGCGCATCGACACGCCGCCCTTTTATGGCTATCCGCTCAGGCCGGGATTGACCTTTACCTATTTCGGGGTAAAGGTGAATCAAAGGGCGGAGGTTATCATGAAGGGGGACAAGCCGGCTGACAACGTTTTCGCCGCCGGAGAAATTATGGCGGGCAATATCCTGCCCAAGGGCTATGTGGGAGGGATTGGCTTGGTAATCGGCAATATTTTCGGACGAATCGCCGGCAAGAGAGCGGCGGCCATCGCAAGAAACGGCCGCGCCGCGAACGCGCAGAACGCTGGAAGGAGTGTGTGAGCCATGTCGGACCATGACTTGATGAGCAAGGGCGAACACATGATGACGGTCTGCAACGCCTGCCGTTACTGCGAAGGATTTTGCGCGGTTTGGCCGGCCATGGAGTTCCGGCGCGCGTTTCCTCCAAACGATCTGAACTATCTGGCGAACTTGTGTCACGACTGCAACGAATGTTACTACGCCTGTCAGTACGCTCCCCCGCATGAGTTTGAGGTGAACGCTCCGCTTACGTTCGCTCAGATTCGTGTCCGATCCTATGAAAAATACGCCTGGCCCGGTTTCATCGCCAAGGCGTTCCGGAAAAACGGCTTGCTTGCTTCACTGCTCTCGGCGCTTACCCTGATTGTTTTCTTCTTTGCCGTGACCTCGTCGTTGGGAGACAAAAGCCTCACGACCGCTATCCCGGGCGGCGATTTCTTTCAGATAACCCCGCACGAAGCGCTCATCACGGCATTTGGGCTGGTGTCGCTCTTCGTTCTGCTGGCCCTGTTTATTGGCTTCACGCGCTTCTGGCGTGACACGGGTGAGAAATTGCCGGACTTTTTCAATCCGTCCGCGCTGGCCACGGCCCTCAAGGAGACCCTCCGGCTCGAATATCTCGACGATCTCGGCTGGGGCTGCACCTATCCGGAAGAGGAACACTCTCAGGCGCGTCGCTGGTTCCATCATTTCACGTTCTACGGTTTCATGCTTTGTTTTGCGGCGACCACCGTGGGGGCGTTCTATCATTTCATTCTCCGGTGGGAGGCGCCGTATGAATATGTGTCGTTACCGGTCATACTGGGGGCGCTTGGCGGTATCGGGCTTGTGGCCGGGCCGATTGGCCTGCTGCTGCTGAAAGCCCGTCGCAATCGCGAGGTCAGCGATGAGCGGCAGTACAGCATAGATGTCTCGTTCACCGTATTGCTGCTGCTGACAAGTATCAGCGGGTTGCTCCTGCTTATCCTGCGCGAAACCCCGGCCATGGGCGCGCTCCTGGTCATCCATCTCGGCTTCGTGATGGCTCTGTTCCTGGCGCTGCCCTATGGCAAGTTCGTGCACAGCGTCTACCGGTTCGCGGCGTTGGTTAAGTACGCCCTGGAGCGGGCCCGTAAAAAGGCGCTGGGCGTCTGAATTCTGAAGAGAGCCGAACCGTCCCCGCGTAACGCGACGCGGTCGGGTCCGGCCGGGAAATATAACCGTTTTAAGAGTCGGAATAGTTTTAAGGGAGAATTACCTATGGTTAAGCTTGGTTTCATCGGCTTTGGTGAAGCCGCATTCAATATCGCCGAAGGTTTGAAAAAGGAAGGCCTCGATGGAATTACGGCCTACGACAAGTTCTGGAATATCGAGCCGCAGTCGGAATTGATTTGCAAGCACGCCGATGAGGCGGGAGTCAAGCTCGCTCCGGGCATGAAGGAACTGGTTGAGGGCGCTGACATTATCGTGTCGGCGGTAAGCGCGGACATGGCGGTTTCCCTGGCGGAAGCGGCAAAGCCCTTTCTGAAGAAAAACCAGATATATGTCGATCTTAACGCGACTTCGCCCATGACTAAGGAAAAAGTCGATTCGATCATTTCTCCGGTCGCCCTGTTCGTGGATTGCGCGGTCATGGGGCCGGTTCCCACGTACGGGCACAAAGTGCCTGTTTCGGTTTCCGGCGGCGGCGCCAAGGAGTTCGTTGAAAAAATGGCCCCGTACGGGATGAACATTACCTTCATGGACGCTCCCGCCGGAAGCGCCTCGGCCTCCAAAATGTTCAGAAGCATTTTTATGAAAGGGCTTGTCACCCTGCTGATGGAGATGGTCGTCGCCGCCCACAAATATCAGGTGGAAGACGACGTTCTGGCTTCCGTGGAAGAAACGCTCACCTCCGGCCCGCTTCTGGAAACGATTAACGGACTTCTCACCCGCGGCGTGATTCATTCCGAGCGGCGCGAACACGAAATGAATGAAGTGATAGCCACCCTGGACACTTTGAATGTGGACAGCGCTATGTCCAAGGCTACCAAAGATAAATTGAGATGGGTCACGAATTTGGGGTTGAAAGCATACTTCAAGGGCGTTCCCCCCAAGGATTTCCACGAGATCTTCGCCGCTCTTGATAAGTAAGGGGCGTCATGTGGGTTTGAATCTGATTGAAAAGATTGTCGCTTCCCATCTCGTCTCCGGCGAGATGAAGGCAGGCAATGAAATAAGCGTCCGGATCGACCAGACCTTGACCCAGGACGCGCTCGGTACCATGGCCTATCTACAGTTCGAAGGCATGGGCGTCGAAAAAGCCCGGACAAAACTTTCCGTATCCTATGTGGATCATCTTACCCTGCAGGAAGGCTTCGAGAACTCCGACGATCATGCGTACCTGAAGACGGTCGCGTCCAAATACGGAATCGTCTTTTCAAAACCAGGGAACGGTATTTGCCACCAGGTCCATCTTGAACGGATGACCAGGCCGGGATGGACCCTGATCGGCAGCGATAGCCACACGCCCACGGCGGGAGCGGTAGGCATGCTGGCCATGGGAGCGGGCGGTCTCGATGTGGCCGCGGCCATGGCGGGAGGGGCGTTTTTCTTTACCTTTCCCAAAGTGATCCAGGTGAACCTGAACGGCGGGTTGCGGCCCTGGGTGACCGCGAAAGACGTCATTCTGGAGCTCCTGAAACAGCTCACCACCAAAGGGAACGTGGGAACGGCCATCGAATATGGCGGTTCGGGACTCCACCGGTTTACCATCCCCGAACGAGCGACCATAGCCAACATGGGCGCGGAGCTGGGTGTGACCACGTCCATTTTTCCTAGCGATGAGGCGACACGAGAGTTTTTTCGGGCGCAGGCGCGTGAAACGGATTGGGCTGAAATCCTGCCCGATCCGGACGCGCGCTACCACCGGACAATCGAACTCGATCTTGGTTCCATAGAACCGAACGTTGCGTTGCCCCATTCGCCGGACAACGTCAGGAAAATAAGCGAAGTCGCGGGAACGCCGGTCGACCAGGTACTCATCGGGAGCTGCACCAATTCTTCGTTCAAGGATCTGATGACCACCGCGGCGCTGTTGAAAGGCAAAAAGATTTATCCTGACCTCAGTTTCGGAGTCGTCGCCGGCAGCAGGCAGGTTCTCAGGATGATCACCGAAAATGGAGCGCTGACCGACATTATCGATTCCGGAGCGCGCATACTGGAATCCACCTGCGGCTTTTGCGCCGGATACGGACAGTCGCCTCACAGCGGAGCGGTTTCGCTTCGAACCAACAACAGGAATTTTGAGGGACGGAGCGGAACAAAGGACGCCCGGGTCTATCTTGTCGGTCCCGAAGCCGCGGTGGCCGCGGCGCTGACAGGTAAAATAACCGATCCTCGGGATCTGGGGATCGAATATCCGGTTATCGAACAGCCTGAGCGATTCTTCGTGGACGATAGCATGTTCATTCAACCGTCCCGCTCGGGTGAGGTCTTCCGCGGACCCAATATTGGCGAGCCTCCCCGTAACACCCCCATGCCGCTGGATCTCAGATCCGTGGTGGCCATTAAGCTGGGGGACAAGATTACCACCGATCACATTATACCGACTGGTTCCGTGAGCCGGTATCGATCGAATATCGCCAAATCGAGCCAATTTGTTTTTAAAAATATAGACGCGGATTTTGCGCGAACCTGCGAGCAGGCGCGGGCGAGGGGATTATCGTCGGTCATCGTCGCGGGTTTAAGCTACGGCCAAGGTTCGTCACGGGAGCATGCGGCCGCGTGCCCCATGTACCTCGGCGTGCGCGCCGCGCTGGCCAGGAGCGTCGAACGTATCCATATGGCCAATCTCATCAATTTCGGCATAGCGCCGCTCATTTTCAAGGACGGCGCGGATTACGAAAAGATTCAGGCGGGCGACGAACTGGAAATACCGGATGCGCATAACGCGTTGCGGCGCTGCGAACTGACCGTAACCAATAAGACGCGGCAGAGTGAGTTTCCGGTCGTTCATAGCCTCACCCCGCGGCAGGTCGAAATCGTATTGGCGGGCGGCCTTCTTAACTATGCAGGAAAAATCAGGAGGAATTCTCAATGAGTGATTCAGCGAACGCTTCTACAGTTTTTGGTAAAATCGGATTTCGATTCCAAACCGAAATCGACAGGGCCGATCCAGCCGTCATCGAAGAGTTGGCAAAATATCCCACGCCCAACATAGCGGACGCCATGGGCCGTTTTCGCGTCATGGACGCCGGTATCAAACCGGTAAACGAAGGCGATTTTGTGGCGGGTCCCGCCATAACGGTCATGTGCGCTCCCGGCGACAATCTTATGTTCCATAAAGCGCTCCAGTTGGCCAAGCCGGGCGATGTGATCGTGGGAAACTATTTTGGGGCGTACAACACCGCCGGGTTCGGCGGACTCATGGCGAGAACGGCCAAGCAGATCGGTCTGGCCGGACTCATCATAGACGGCGCGGCGCGCGACGGTGATGATTTCAAGGAACTCGGCCTGCCGGTATATTCCCGCACGGTAGTGGCCAGCGGTTGTTTCAAGGACGGCCCCGGTGAAGTCAATTTTCCCATCTCCTGCGGCGGCGTGGTGGTAATGCCCGGCGACATCGTGGTGGCTTCCAAGGATGGCGTTGTGGTGGTGCCTAAAGCCGACGCCGAGTATGTCCTCAAGGAAACCAAGGCAGTGTGGGAGCGCGAGAGCAAGCGCATGAAGGAAATCGCGGAAGGCGTCCTGTTCAAGGCGGATATCGACAACGTTCTGAGGGCCAAAAAAATTATCGAGTAGACGGATACCATACCGGCGCCGGGTCTTCATCCGGCGTCTGAAAATAAGCGAGGATAGGCATTGCTTCGTCGTCGGGGCCATTGGCGAGTCGAGTGGATCGCCGGCCCGATAATTAAAGGGAATGTGTATGCTGGTGGATCTTTTGGCGGAATACGCGCGGCGGGAAACCGAACGCGATCTGCCCGATGAAGTCATACATTACGCCAAGCGGGCGCTGCTCGATTGGTTCTCAGCCCTTCTTCCGGGGACGCGGGTTTCGCCGGCCACCAATCTTGCGCGGGCTCACGCGGCTGAATTGGGGCAGGGGAGATCCAGTCTGCCCGGGTTCGGAACCACGGCCTTTCCGGGAACCGCGGCATGGATAAACGGGGCCGCGTCTCATTCGGTGGAATTCGACGACATCTATCGCGAAGCCATATATCATCCGGGATGTCCGACCATTGCGGCCGCTTTGGCCGTGGCCGAGGATCAAAACAAGTCCGGCGCGGACCTGCTGAAGGGCATAACCATCGGCTATGAAATCTCCACGCGTATCGGGATTGCAATTCAACCATCCCACTATCGATTTTTTCATACTACCGGAACGGTGGGGTCTTTTGGCGGAGCGGCCGCGTCCGCGGCTTTGATCGCGCCCCAGGACGCCAATGTCATGCGGCATGCGCTGGCGACCGCGGCTTCCCTGGCCGCGGGTCTTCAGCAGGCGTTTCGTTCGGACGCCATGACCAAGCCCTTGCACGCGGGACACGCCGCCTGGGTGGGGGTAGCCGCCGGGTCGGGGGCCGCGCATGGAGTGACCGGCGCGCTTGATGTCCTGGAAGGCGCCGCCGGGTTCGGCGCCGCGCTTTCCCAGGATCCCAAGTGGGATCGTCTGGGCGAGGGACTGGGACGGCATTACAACATCACCGAAATCACACAGAAGAATCACGGCTGCTGCGGCCATACGTTTTCCGCCATTGACGCGGCGCTGACCCTCCGGGAACAGCGCCGCATCGATCCGGAGCTGATCGAGTCGCTTGAAGTGGATACGGCGCAAACCCCCATAGACGTTACGGGCAATTTTTCTCCACGGACTCCTTATGAGTGTAAATTCAGCCTGCCCTATGTGGTCGCGCACGCGCTTATCTATGGTTCGGTCCGTCTCAACGCGTTTTCCGATGAATATATCGCCGACACGGCCACCCGCGATTTGATGGCGAAAATAACGCTTAAGGCGGACGCGGATATGACAGCCGACTTCCCCGGCAAACGGTCGTCTCGTGTAGTTATCAGGATGCGGGACGGGAGCGAATTGAAACACTTTCAGAAGCATCGCCGGGGAGATCCGGAGGAACCGTTGTCCGACGAGGAACTCAACGAAAAGTTTGATGAACTGGCGTCTCCGGTGATTGGGAAGGAAGTCGCGCATTCTCTGCGTGAGCGGCTGTGGCGCGTGGAACAACTGCGGGTCGCCGACCTGAAACTGGCGAGCGTTCGGGCCGTCTGAGTCCCGCCGACGGGGCGCTTCGCGCAAGCGGCGCGCGGTTTTGGGGGCGGAGAAGTTTTTTTCTTGAACACAATGCGGGTATACGTTATAGATGAGCGTAGCGTTAAACAGAAGAACGTTCTGTCAGACAGAATAACACCAAGAGTAAAACGCGTCTCTTAACCGTATTCTAAAAAAATGAAATCCTAAAGAATGGGAGGGAAAAACGAGCCCAATGCGATTCGCCTTACAGGCCGTCATGCAATACTCGTTTTCGCGGGCCGCGTGAGGCGTATCTTCTGGCAGGCTGGGCGCTCAACGGCGCCAATAGTGATCCGATAGCCGTGTGCCGCGCCCGCCAGAAAAGAAAGCCGCTATGAAGCGCTCTATCGACTTGATTGAATTCATCTACTGATTGCCGCAGCCAGAATGAGGCGGACTCCTCGCCGGTCGGCGGCGCTTCAAAGCCATGGTCGTGAAATCCAGTGCCCATTTTCTGTTCCTGAAAGGGGGTTTACAGCATAATGAGTGTGATGAAGGATGAATACATGGTCTCGGGTGAAGGCCGCAAACCGCGGCTTATAGCGCCACCCAAATCCTGCGAAACCCATTCGCATATATACGGGCCGCCTGACAAATATCCCCGCTTCCCCGGCAGAAAGCCGAACTACGGCGCCTCCATTGAAGCCTACGAAACCATGCTCAACCGTCTTGGTATTGAGCGCTGCGTAATTGTTCAACCCTCACTATACAGCACTGACAACCGGTGCACACTCGACGCCATCCGCCATTTTGGCCTGTCCCGGGCGCGTGGCGTGGTGGTGACGCGGAAAGACGTCAGTCCCGCGGAGCTTCAAGAGCTGCATGACGCGGGGATCCGGGGACTCCGGTTCTATCTTATTGTTGACGATTTTGTGATGGACGACGCGCCGGACATAGCCAAACGTATCGCCCCGTTCGGCTGGCATCTCCAGGTTCAGGATCGTGGCGCATGGCTGCCCGACGCAATGCCGATCCTCGAAAAACTGCCGGTAGACATTGTAATCGACCACGTCGGCCGCACTCCCCCGGAAAACGGCGTCAACGATCCGGGTTTCCAGGCGCTTCTGCGCTTCATGGAAACGGGGCGGTGCTGGGTGAAAATATCCGCCCCCTATCTGGCCAGCCTAGACGGACCACCGCACTACAGCGATGTCGGCGACAAAGTCCGGGCGTTGGTGTCCGTGCGGCCGGACCGTCTTGTCTGGGCCGCAAACTGGCCGCACCCCAATCATACGCCCGGAAACAAGCCTGAAGAAGCCGATTGCCTTGATGTGTTGCTGGACTGGGTCCCCGATGAGTCCATCCGGAAGGCCATTCTGGCCGACAATCCGGCGAAGCTCTATGATTTTAGCGAATGATCGGAGAATAAAGCGTCTTCGGCAATATATAGGGTGAAGAAACGTAAGAAGGCGTTTGGTTGGTTTTATGAGTTAGGGCAACCCTTAAAGAGGAGGTCAAGCATGAATGGAGTCAAGGGATTTACCTGGTTGGTCAGGATCTTTGTTTTAGTAAGCCTGGTTTGTCTGATTGCATCCCCGGTTTTCGCAAAGGATTATCCCGCCCGCCCGGTGACAATAATCGTTCCCTTTGGAGCCGGCGGCGGCGTGGACGTAAACACACGGGCGCTTGCGCCATACCTGGAGAAATATCTGGGTGAGAAGATCATCGTTGAAAATCGCGGCGGCGGCGGCGGTATCACCGGACATACGCTCGGCGCGATGGCGAAACCCGACGGGTATATGTTGACCATGGTCAGCACCGGAATTTGCTCCGGTCCCTGGCTGATCAAGGATGTGCGTTTCAGCCCCGATAGTTATGAATATATCGGTCAGGTGTCGTTTGTCCCTAATTTCCTGATTGTAAACGCGAAAAGCCCGTGGAAAACCTTACAGGAATTTGTCGACTATGCGAAGGCGAACCCCGGCAAGCTGAGCATCCCGTACATGGACGGCTGGACGAGTTCTGATATAGCGGACGCCATATTCACCCATCTCGCGGGCATTGAAACCAAGGTTGTCGGCGGTTTCAAGAGCGGCGCGGCGGACCTGGCTTCGGTTCTCGGAGGCCACACCGACTATTCCTTCAATAACACCAATGAAGTGCTGCCCCACGCCAACGCCGGTACGATCCGCATTCTGGCGGTGGCCGCTCCGAAGCGTTCCTCGTTCCTGCCGGATGTCCCGACTTTTACGGAGCTTGGTTATAATGACTCCGTGGGCGTTTTCCGCACCTTGGCCGCCCCCAAGGGAACCCCGCAGCCTATACTGGATAAGTTGAGCAAGGCCCTTAAGGAAGCTTTGGAAGACCCCGCGTTGCCCGCGGATTTCAAGAAAGTCGGCCTTACTGTTGACTACCTTGGACCGGATGAGGCGAAAAAGTTTGTCCAGGATCAGTACGAGCAATTCGGCCAACTGTTTAAGAAGATGGGCATCGCCCTGAAGTAGCGTTTCGCCCCTTTGATGGCATCGTTCAACGGTCTTTCCGGGCTGCGCAGCCATGAGGTTAAGCGGCCCGGAACACTGACAACAGGTAACGTGTGGAACTATGAGCAGAGTTAAAAGGGTCATCGGGCCAATAGTCATAATCGTCTGTATCGTAGGGCTCTTTTGGGAAAGTCTATCCTTTGAACCGAGAGACGGCCTCTGGCCCCAGGGTATAATAGCGGCGCTGTTTCTGCTCTGTCTGTCCCTGCTTATAAGAGGCGCAAAGCAGGAAAACGTGGAGGAAGAGACGGACGAGACGCCAAGCGGGGGCCGGGGCAAGGTCTGGAGCGCTATCGCGCTGACGGTCGCCTATTTGTTTGTCTCCGAATGGGCCGGTTACTACATTACTACCGTTTTCTTTATTTTCACGCTGCTTCTAGTGCTTGGCGAGCGCAGCCGGGTCATCCTTTCCGCGTTACCCATTCTGACCACGCTGGCCATCTATGCGGTGTTCTTTTTGTTTTTGCGTATTCCTCTTCCGTCGGGAATATTTTTTTAGGTAATGAGGTGATTGAATGCTTGCTTTGATGCTGTCCGGCTTGGCCAGTGCGGTTCATGTGGGAAATCTTCTCGCCATGTTCCTGGGGGTTCTGGTTGGTATGGTCTTCGGCTCTGTTCCCGGTCTGACAGCTGCGGCCGCAATGACCATTCTGCTGCCTCTCACATTCGTTTTTCCGGCGGAAATGGGGGTCCTGTTCCTTCTTGGTATTTGGAACGCGGCGGTGTACGCGGGATCGATTCCGGCTATCGTCCTCAATATACCCGGTACCGCCGCTTCGGCCGCCACCTCTTTGGACGGGCATGAGATGGCGAAACAGGGTAAGGCGACCAGAGCCTTGAGAGCGTCCATATTCGGCTCGACCGTAGGCGCGTTCGCCTCCGCGCTCACCCTGCTTTTTCTCTCCCCGCCGCTCGCCAAACTCTCTCTCATGTTCGGACCGGCGGAGATGTTTTCCTTCACGCTATTCGGTTTGCTGATCATTGTCACTCTTTCCGCGGGAACCCTGGTGAAAGGCCTGATAGCGGGGCTGTTGGGCCTGCTTATCAGCGCCATCGGCTTTGCGCCTTCAGGCTCCATACGTTTCGCGTTTACGCCTGATCTGGTTGACGGATTTCCCATTATCGTCCTGTTGATCGGACTCTTTACCTTTCCCGAGGTTTTTTCACTGATCCGGGAACAGAAATCGGTGGTGGACGCCGGATCGGGCGCTCTGCTGACTGAAGACTCGTTTCTGCTGAAGCTGAAAGACTGGGGCAAGAACGCCGGCAATTTTATACGTTCTTCGATTATCGGTTCCATTGTCGGCGTTTTGCCGGGAGCGGGACCGACCATAGCCGGATTCATATCGTACAACGAGGCCAAGCGGGCCTCCAGAAATCCGCAGAATTTCGGTAAGGGCGAAGTCGCGGGCGTGATCGCGTCGGACACCGCCAACAACGCGGCCGTGCTTTCTTCGCTGGTCCCCGCGCTCACCCTAGGCATACCGGGAAGCGTGGACGCGGTCATCATTCTGGCGGCGCTCACCATGCACGGCATCCTGCCCGGACCGATGCTCTTTCAGCAGAACGCGTTGCTGGTTTATACGGTTTTCATGGGGGTTTTTGTCTGCAACATCATGATGCTGGCTGTGGGTGTCCTAAGCGCGCGTCATATCGCTCAGTTGACGCGTTTTCGAAGTTCGGTTCTGGCGCCGCTGATCATTGTCTTCGCGCTGGTCGGTTCCTTTGCGGTCAGGAACAGCTGGTTTGATGTGTTTTCCGCCTTCGGCATAGGCCTCATGGGATACGGCCTGCGCCAAATGGGCATTCCCCTGGCGCCCATGGTGTTGGGTGTGATTCTGGGGCCGATCCTCGAACGAAACCTCTATCAAATGATTGTGCTCTTTGGCGAGCGCCCGCTCGATCTGTTCAAGCTGCCCATCTTTTTGATATTCATGGCCCTGTCCATCCTCAGCGTGGCCATGCCGATTATGCGGAGCGTAAAGGACGCCAAGCGCGACAGGCGCCTGAGCCATTGACGCCGAATAAAACGCATGAGAGGTAAAGAGCATGCAGGGTAAAACAATGCTGGTCGTGAGCGCGCACGCCGCCGATTTTGTCTGGCGGGCGGGCGGTACCATAGCCAAGTATATTCGAGGCGGCGCGAACGTTTCTATCATCGTGCTGAGTTTTGGCGTGCGCGGCGAATCGAACGATCTCTGGAAACAGGAATCCCAGACCGCGGACAGGGTGAAAGCCATCCGCGCCGAGGAAGCGGGCAGGGCCGCGGAGATTCTGGGCGTTCAAAATATCGAGTATTGGGATTTCGAAGACTACCCCCTGGAAATCACTCGGGAACGAATTGATCGGCTTTCCGTGCGCATCCGTGAGATCCGGCCGGACATTGTTCTGACCCACGATTGGAAAGACGCGTTCAACCCGGACCATGAAAGGGTCGCTCAATTTGTTTTTCAGTCCTGTGTTATCGCCAATTCGGCGGGCGCTCAACTCCAGGGGCTCAAAGCTACCAAACAAATGAGCATATTCGGGATCGAACCTCACCAGACGGAAATCAGTGACTTCAAACCCGGCACATTCATCGACATAACAGACACATTCGATCTGAAAAAGCAGGCCATGGAATGTTTTAAGGCCCAGAAGCATCTCATTGAATACTACGGCATGCGCGCGCGCATGCGGGGGAATCACGCGGCTCGGATTTCGGGAAATAAGGAATACCGTTACGCCGAGTGTTTCGCAAACTTCTTTCCGACGGTCGGAGGAGAGTTCAGATGAGGAAACGGTTGGCGCGCAATAAGCTTTTGGCTAATCTCATTTGATTCTTGAAAAAATCTCCCGTAAAAGTAAACTTCTTAACTCGTTCTTTTTAGTTTGGTTGGTAGGCCAGGCGCGTGAAGTGCTCCGGCCGTTGGGCGGGCAAGCCTGGCGCAGTGAGCTTCATTAAAAGACAGGGAAGGCGCGGTGTCAGTCATATTACATGGTTGCGGTTCATATCAGGCCGGGGTTGAAACGATGGTCGGTTTGGGCGTGAATGGCTTTTTGGGAGGGAGCGACAGACCATGAGCGCTTCGAGGAAGGAAACAGAAGGGGGCGTCGCCGCCGTGGATCGGGCGCTGCTGATCCTGGAAGCCTTCGGCAATAACGATCCGTCCCTTTCGCTGGCCGATATCGCCGCGCGCACGGGCTTTTATAAGAGCACCATACTGCGGCTCGTCCAGTCGCTTGAGCGGTTCAATTTCGTGGTGAAAGGTCTTGACGGGCGCTACCGGGTGGGACCCGCAGCTTGGCGTTTGGGTACGCTTTTCAAGCTGGAGCTTCGTCTGGAGGAACGGTTGACGCCGTTTCTGCGCGAACTGGCCGACCAGACAAGCGAGAGCGTGGCCTTTTGGATTCCGATCATCAACCAACCCCGACCCGTGCGCCTCTGCCTGTTGAGGGTTGAATCACCCTACGCGGTGAGCCACAATTTCCGTGTGGGCGACACGGTTTCGCTTGCTCCTCCGCAGGACAGGGAGCTGGGTACCACAGGGCGCGTCATCCGCGCCTTTATCTCCCCGGAACATACGGAAGACGACGAGATTCGCAGGGACCGCGTTTATTCGAGTTACGGCGTACGCGATCCGGAACTGCTCGGTGTCGCCGCCCCGGTGTTCGGCCCGGACAACGAATTGGTGGGAGCCTTAACCTTGTCCGCTCCAACCAGCCGCCGCGATAAGGATTGGGCCAGGTCCATGAAACCGCTCTTGTTAGCCACGGCGGATCGGGCCACACGCGCTTTGGGCGGTCTGGTTCCGCAATCGTCTGCGGGCCGGTTGGAACCGGGGCGGCATTTGTAATCATAGTGCTCACGGGGACGTCCGCGTCTTACCGCGACCAAGATACAATCCGTCGTCCCGTTGGCCATTGCGCCGTATAGCGCGAAGTGTCCTGTTCAATTTATTGCGGTTTTACGCAGCCTTCGCGTTCCTGCAGTTGACACACTCTGAAGCGGGCCTGCCAGCATAACCTTTAAAAGGGGAGTTTCCTATGAAATCGAATGGCGATCAAAAAAGCCGCAAAGAGCGCGAGGATTGGATTCAGATCGACGCCCTCTGCTGTGGCACGGGGTGGGACGAACAGGACCTCAAGGCGCCGCACATACTGGTGGAGGATGTTTTCGGTGAAAGTCATCCCGGGAGTATTCATCTCAATCAGCTGAGCGAAGAAGCGGCGCTAGGCATTTACCAGAAAGAGGGAAAACCCGCTCATTTTCACAGCACCGATATATGCGACGGCTGGGCCATGCTTCATGGCGGGATGAATTATATTCTGCCGTCGCGCGAGGCGCTCTGCGACCTGGTGGAAACGCATGGGCGCGTCATCCCCTGGGACGGCATGGTGGTTGTCTCATCCTGCGACAAGTCGGTTCCGGCGCATCTCATGGCGGCTTCCCGGCTCAATATACCCGCCATTCATATACCGGGAGGCAGCAACCGCATCGGGCCGAATATGACCCACAGCATTTTGGTGGGGGAGACGGCTCAGAAGCGGCGCATGGGAGGGGACATATCGTTTGAGGAAAGAAATTATAAGCTGAGCGCCTGTCCCGGCTATGGGGCCTGCCAGTTTATGGGCACCGCCAGCACCATGCAGTGCATGTCCGAGGCCCTGGGGATGACCCTGCCCGGCGCGGCGCTGACTCCCGCGAGCCTGTTTGAAATCCGCCGTATGGCGAGGAAAGTCGGTCAACAGATCATGGCGCTCCGCCAGAAGGGCGTACGCCCCTCTGACATCATGACCAGGGAAGCGTTTGAAAACGCCATTACCGTGCACGCGGCCATTGGCGGATCAACCAACGCGCTCCTGCATCTGCCGGCCATCGCTCACGAATTGGGGTTCGAAATCGACGCGGAGCTGTTTGACCGGGTGAATCAGCGCACGCCCTATCTCACCAACGTGCAGCCGTCGGGGGAATTTCTGAGCGAGCTGTTCTGGTATGCCGGTGGAATTCCCAGAGTCCAGATGGAGCTACGCGACATGCTGCATCTCGATGTTATGACCGTAACCGGTAAGAGTCTGGGCGACAATATTGAAGATTTGAAGCGGGAAGGGTTTTTCGAACGGGGGGCGGGGTACTTGGCGAACTTCAAGCTTAGCAGGACGGATGTGGTCAGGCAGGCTCGCGACGCGAAACAGAAGGGCTCCATCGCGATCCTGAAAGGCTCCGTCGCGCCGGAAGGAGCGGTGGTCAAGTATTCCGCGGTTGCGCCGGACATGCGTACGCATACCGGACCGGCGCGTGTATTTGACCGGGAAGAAGACGCGCTGGAGGCCATCCTGAAAAGAAAGATCAAGCCGGGGTCGGTTATTGTTCTGCGCTATGAGGGACCTCGGGGGAGCGGCATGCCGGAAATTCTGGCGACAACCGAAGCGCTGGTGACCAATCCCGATCTGGCCACGACGGCGATTATCACCGACGGAAGATTTTCCGGGGCCACCCGCGGCCCCTGCATTGGGCATATATCGCCGGAGGCGGCGCGGGGCGGCCCCATAGCCCTGCTGGAGGATGACGACGAGATTCTTATCGACATTCCCAACAGAGTCCTGGCGTTGGTGGGCGTGAAGGGCAGGAAACTGGACGAATCGGGCGCGCGGGAGATTCTGGAGGCGCGCAAAAAATCATGGACCCCCAAGAAGATCGAGCACCCGTATGGCCTGTTGCGTCGCTACGCGAAACAGGCCGGCTCGGCCATGAAGGGGGCCGTCATCGACTGAACGAGAGCGCGCAAACGCAGTATCTTCCCCCGGAAGGCGCTACCATCCGTCTGCGACGAGACCTATAGGGCTTTGTGTTAAAGGCCCGAAGAGAGAATGGGCCGGTCGTGGCGGAGAAGTACGGGCGATGACCGCCTAGTCAGCGGGCGGCTCCGTCTCCCATAGCGCGGATTCATCGACAGAAAAATCAGGTCGTTCGGACGTCATCTCTTCCTTCATTTCACGCAACAGGGCTCCGATGCGCGCCAGTCTTCCGCCATCCAGCTCACGGGCTTTTTGCGTATAGAAATTCCGTTCGATCTCTGCGGTCCGGTCGCGCGTTTCGCGGGCTAAAAAACTTTCCAAAGTCTCGCGAAATTCACTGATGAGTTTTCCTCCCAGCAAAATGTAGGGGAGCCCCGCTTTTTCCAGCACGTCGGCGTCATAGGCGATTTTGGCTTCAAGCGTCCTGGGCTCTTCAGCTTTGGCCTTATGCGCGCGGACACAATGGCAAATGGCGTCGATGGACTCCTGGTCGTAATCGAGGCTTTTCAAAATTTCTTCGGCCAAAAGCGCCCCGGCCACATCATGCCCCAGCCGAACGTGATCGGCTCCGCAAAATCCGATATCGTGAAGCAAAACGGCCGGAATCAGAACGCCGTAATTGACCGACGGCTCTTCCGCCGCTATCAGCAACGCCCTATGCAGGTCTCTGGTTACATGTTCAAAGTTGTGATGGAACAGGTCCTCGCGCTGATAGAGGCCGCGAACGGTCAGGTAGAGCTCCAGAATTCTGGGGTCGTTCCTTACATATTCGTCGAGTGTGTGGCTCATGTTCGGTATCTCTGTGGTTCCTCACGCTTTGGATTATAAACCTGGCGGACAGGAACACGATTTCAGCCGGAACTCCCGGAGCGTTCACCCGGTACGGGGATTCGCGCGCTCTGAGGGTTCGAGGAAGGCCCTGTCGGCGTTCCCCTGTGTCCCATGGCCTAGACGCGTCCCTTTGCAGAGGTACGCTCCCGGGTCATTGGCTTCAGGGTAACGATAACAGCGATCGTCTTGTCGCGGACAGGGGCCATCCTACCCTTTTCGACGCGAGAAGCCAGTTAAAAAGTCCGGCGGTCGTAAGAACGGTTTTTAACCTCGACTTTCAACTTTTTTAATTCGTTACAGAACGCCGCCATGATTTCGGCCTTGCGCTGAAACAA